>Ga0315298_1001999_pt1 | contig 36014 bp, 27 predicted proteins | sample WHS_1_MG_FD_203077 | JGI IMG/M metagenome (GOLD analysis project Ga0315298, IMG submission 203077) | Extremophilic microbial mat communities from Washburn Hot Springs, YNP, Wyoming, USA - WHS_1_MG | ecosystem: Environmental > Aquatic > Thermal springs > Hot (42-90C) | place: USA: Wyoming...
CCCGCTGCCTTCGGCCGCCATAACCAGTGACTCGACGTTCTCCGCCGAGTTGTGATCGGTTATAGCCAGGATATCGATGCCCCGCCTTATTGCCTGGCGGACGATTTCCGTTGGTGCCATGCGGTAGCTGGCACACGGCGAAAGCGCTGAGTGGACGTGCAGATCAGCCACGTAGGTGCGGAGCATTAGTCACTCGGTGCTTCGAACGCCGGCCCTGACCAGCTCGGCCACTACCTCGTAGGCGGTCTTGCTCGTGGAGAATACAGGAACGTGTTCCTCCCGGGCTTTCTGTATGGTTGCCGGATTCATAGCCACGCCCTCGGCGATCACCACACCGCTCAGCCCCGCGAGCACCGAAACTGCAATGACATTGGCGTGGGCCTGCACCGTGATCCAGATATTGCCAGCCCGCGCGCGAGCGATTACGTGGCTCAACAGGTCTCCGACGTACCCACCTGTGACTTCGTTGTCCAGCCCTTCGCCACCTGTGAGTGGCTTGAGTGACAACGCCTCAGCAACCGCAGCTAGCTTCACTTGCGCTCCTTCAAACTCACTATCGCGGTCAAGTCCGTTCCTTCTCCGACCTTGGAGATAATGTGGAATCTGTCGGCGTTCTGCTTGACGTTTACGAGGCCCATTCCAGCGCCGAAACCAAGTTCTCTGATCCAGTCCGGAGCTGTGGAGTATCCGGCCTCCAGCGCCTTTTCCACGTCGGGGATGCCCGGTCCCCCGTCCCTGGCGCGTATGGTCACCTCGTCTGGTCGGATTTCCGCCGTCAGCCATCCGCCTGTGGAGTGAATAACCAGGTTCATCTCCGCCTCGTAGGAGCAGATGGCGATACGGCGGGCTATCCCCTGATCGACTCCCAGTCCTAGCAGCGCTCGCTTTATGCGGCTTGAGGCTTCGCCCGCTTTCTGGAAGTCTCCGCTCGCGACGTCGTAACGCAGCAGCACCATTGCCTCGTCCGCGAGGAGTAGATCGATCACCTTTGTGGATTCGTGGTGCCTGGCGCTCTCTTCACGCGATTGTCGGCTGAGGACGATGAGTATCCTGCCTGTGATGTCCCCTGGCGTTAGGATGCCTACGAGTTTTTGCGCGTCGTCCACCACCGGCAGGCGCCCGAATCTCCAGCGCGCGAATTTCTTGATTGCTTCAGCCACGCGCTCATCCGCCCGCACTGTGACTGGCCTGGCGGACATTCTATCGCTAACCTTGGCGTCGACCTCAGAGACAGCCAGCCATTTGATCACGTCCTCGATGCTTATGATGCCTACAAGCCGGCCGTCTCCACTCACGACAGGCAAACCGGAAATGCTGCGCTCCTTCAGGATCGTGCGGGCTTCGGCCATACTTGCGTCGGGCGCTATCGTTATTACGTCACGGGTCATTACCTGCTCCACGCGCAGTTCGTAGATTAGGTCTTGAACCCGGTCGGAATCAACTGGCTCGGCTATCCCTTGGTCCATCCTGGTAACTGCCTGCGTACCACGATTCATACCGCCAACCGTGGGCCGCTGTGTGCACTCGTCTGGGACTACTCTTTGGTTTGCCCTTCTCCTGCTGCCCCTGCGCGCGCGGTTTTCTCGCGGAAGGCAGCTAGCTTCTCGTCGATTCGTTTCCTTGCCTCGCCCTGCACGTTGCCGCTTTCGACACCAGCGCAGTAGAGCCGGCCACATGCCTCAAAAAGAGTAAGGTCGGTGGCACCCAGAAAGATGCCCATCTCTGCCGCCAGGGAGACAATTTCTGGAGGGGGCACCTTTCCCCGCACGAAAATGAGCGCTTTAATGCCGAGGACCTCGGCGGTTCTGACTACGAGGGGGGTGAGAAGCCCGGTCAAGAGGACGGTGACTCCTTGCGCGAAGGCCAGAACATCGCTCATGAGGTCCGCCGCCCCAGCAGCCTTTATCTCGACATCCGGATCGAAGTCAGCTGAGACAGGGTGTCCCTCCAACAACTCGATCGCCTCGCCCAACTTCATGCCGATGCTCCCATTTGAGCCAGCTTGCAACTCAAACTAAAGCATAGGTCACGATCGGATAGGAAGAAATCTGCAAGGGTGACTAAGCTTGCCTTATGTTCTATCTATCTTGATCGAGAGCCTGTATCTATCTTGGCTGGGAAAGGTCCGAGGTTACCTCTTGAGCCTGAGCCTTTACGTCGTCAGCCAAGCCGCGGGGCCGAGGAATTGGAATCAAGGTGACACCGCTGTCGGCTCATCCGGCTTGGGAAAGTAGGTTCGGGCGTCTTTGCCGTGGCTCCAGACGTTGCTGTAGGTGCGGACCCCGTCAACGGTCACGCGGAAGTAGTATTTTGCTCCACTGCGCGCTGCGCTAACGTCCACGTTGTTGAATTGCCAGGTGGGGAAAGTCACCCCGTTCTCGGTTTTCATCACCTTTTCACCCACGGCAACTTCCTGCTCTACCTCGTTGTTCACAGTGCGCCAAAGCCGTACTGGTCGACTATAGTCCACGGGGACAGACTTCAGCGTGCCGTGCTCGAAAAGATAGACGCCGATATTCGCGCCAGTGGCCTTGTCTACGGGAAGGTTGTCGTGCGGCCAGACGATTTCGATCTTGGCATCAACGACGGATGGAGCGGCGCTGAGGACGCTGGTAGGAGTATCGGTCTTGGGGAAATATGTGCGGCCGTCTGCGCCATGGCTCCAGATGTTGCCGAGGCTGTTGATGCCTTCTACAGCAACGCGGAAGAAGTACTTGTTGAGTGGGTCGCGGGCGTCGCTGACATCGATGTCGTTGAACTGCCAGACGGGAAACTTTAGTATCCCATTCACGCTGGCGGTCTTGTTCCCTATGCCGACTTCTTCCTCGGGATTGTTATTGCGTGCCCGATACAAGCGGACTGGGCGGTCGAAAGCTGGACTCACGGAAGTCAGGCTCTTTGGCGCGAACACGTATGCGCCGATGTTGACCTTGGTAGCCTCCGCTACGGGTTTATTCTCCTGCGGCCAGACTATCTGCACTTTAGCGTCAACCTGACTTAGCCCTCGTGGAGCAGGAGGAGGTGGCGGCGGCAAGGGGGGTGGGTTGCTAACGACCGTACCTGTGAGTACCACTGTGCTGGCCATAGCGTTCGAAGGATAGTCGTATCCCCCAAGCAGATTTCCGGCTCCATCCCTGGCACGCACTCTGAAAGCATAGGTGTGGTTCAACTGGGTGAAGGTGGACCCTGTGCCGAACTGCGCGGACGTCGTTGTTGTATTGGTAATCCAATCTCTCCAAGCTGCCTCGCTCGCATCCATATATTGGACGTCGAAGGTGACCGGGCCGTTTGCTGGTGAAGTTGTCGACCAACCAACAGTGAAAGGCGATTTCACTCCTGAGGGAAGAGGTTTCACCACTGCGCTCGGCACTCTGTAGTCGGGCTCGATCAGTATCACCGGGTCGCCACCTATTATGAAATCGTTAGGATTGCAACCCTGAGGAGTATAACAGCCGAAGTTGTTGTGGTTGGTCGCAGGCGCCAAATCGATTGTGTACGCGCCATCCGAAGCGGTGATAGGCTGCTGTTGGCCAAGTTTATTCATGCGAATGGCGTTTGGCGTATCAGCTACCAGGCGAATCCGCTGATTCGGACTTCCATCGTTGTTCCAGACCGCAGTGACTTTGCCGTTTGGAGTGCCATACATGGTTATGACGTCGATTCCTTTCACGTCGGCAGAGCCGTTGCGGTTGAAGTTTACCCGCGTCACCAACTGTGCGTTAGAGAAGTACCTGGCAGCCGTCTGATAGGCGGTGTAGCCTGGGCGAGGTACTCCAGCGTTGGATATCAGTCCGTAGTACTCGGTCTTGTTGCCGGTGTTGGGATCGTTGGCGCCTGCTCCGTCGTCGTAAAGCTGGAACATAAATATCTTGTCGACGCCTCCAGCCAGCCCGTAAGCAAAGGCCTGAATTATGTACGAAGCGTGCTCATCCATGGTGGCTCGCCCCGGGGCCTCCACACCTGTTCCGGTGTTCCAGATTCCTACGCCGGCCTCGTTGACCCAGATTGGCTTATCGAACCCGTACTGGCGCATGAGATTGTGGAACCCGGCGAAATCCGGGCTGCCGATGTAGCCCATAGGCAGGTCGAACAGCGTAGCCGGCCGCCCATAGAGGTGTAGAGGAAGGATGTCGAAGTAGTAATCGTTCTGCTTTGCGGTAGTGTCTCTCGACATTTCGTCGAGGAACTTCGCAAAGAAATCCTGGTTGTTGTTGGGAAACGCCAAGGACCCCATAAGGACCCGTGCGCTGGGGTCGGCGGCCTTCACTGCCTTGTAGCTCACCTTCAGCATCTCATAGTAGTCGGCTATCGACCAGTGCCAGAAGATGCCGTCACCTTGTGCATTCACCAGGTCGGGCTCGTTCCATATTTCCCAGTAGCGAACGCGGTCCTTGAAGTGTCTCACGGTCTGAAGAACGTAGTTGCTCCAGGACTCCATCGATATTCGTCCACCAACCACGGCCCAACCAGGAACACCGAGCAGTATTCCCTGGACGTTGAGCCCGTTCGCGATGTCGTAGTTGACAGTCTTGTCGAGCTGGCCGAAATCAAACGGACCGTTTGCTGACGGCTGGACCTCGTTCCAATAAAAGGGGAATCGGTCCCATCGTGCGCCAAGGTCTACCGCCTGCTGCATTCGCTGAGGTGAGGCAAGTTCGCCGGGCGGGTTTACCCAGACGATTCCGAAGTGCTGGTCCCCTTGGACGGCAGGTGATGCGCCAGCTGGTATGGCTGGGGCAAGGATGCCAGTTAATACGCCGACCGCAATCAGCACCAGCGGCGCGAGAAACAGCGCTTTCCAGTGCAGCGATTTCTTCACCATACAGGATGATGGGCGAGGACCTCAGTTTGTGGTGGGTTTCAGGGGGTAACTCGCCCACTTGCAATGCCTATTGTACAACAGCACCAGTGCCGTGTCCACTGTTTTTCGAAGTTCACTTTTCAGTCGTAACTAACATTGTTTTTCCAGGGAAGTGAGACTAGTTGCAGTCGAGCCGGTCCTATAGTCAGACCAGGTATTGATTCGAGGTCTTTGACGTGGTATTCTTGTCGAGGCCAGAAAATGAATTGTATTGCAAGAATTGGAGGAGACGCAGTGAAGATCGACGTCCACAATCACTTCTATCCCAGGCAATACCTCGACGAATTGCGCAGGGAATCCCGTTGCGCTACCATAACGACCGACGTTCAAGGACGCACGCTAGTGAACTACGCGGGCGACTACAACGTCGTGGACGCCTCCCACGTCGATCCCGAAGCGCGCATCGAGGCGATGGACGAGGCCGGCATCGACGTGCAGATAATCTCTCTGACCACTCCCGGTGTCCATCTGGAGCAACGCGAGCGTGCCATTCAGATATCGCGAGTCGTCAACGACGCGATGGCCGATGTAGTCGCGAAGTATCCATCGCGCTTCCGTGCTTTTGCCACGCTCCCAATGCAGGACCCGAAAGCCTCTGTGGAGGAACTGGAGCGATGCGTGAAACAACTTGGAATGGTAGGTGCACAAATTTTCACCAGCGTGGGTGAGCGAAACTTAGATTCGCACGATTACTGGCCGCTGTACGAACTGGGACAGGAGCTCGATGTGCCATTCTTTATTCACCCGACTAGCCCTCCAGGCAGCGACAAGATGGAAGACTACCGGCTCGCTCCTCTGGTAGGTTTCTGCATGGATACCACTCTTGCTGCATCGAGGCTTGTCTTCTCGGGAGTGCTGGAGAGGTTTCCAAGAGTGAAATTCATCTTGTCTCACCTCGGCGGCGCTATGCCGTATCTCGCAGAACGCATTGAGCGCGGCTGGAGAGTCTTCTCCGAGCTACAAGGTGGTATCCCTAGATCGCCCGTGGAATACTTCAAGATGATGTACCTGGACACGGTGAACTTCGATCCCAACGCTCTTATGTGCGGCCTAGGCTTTGCTGGGCCCGACAAGCTCATTCTCGGTAGCGACCATCCGCATCAAATCGGCGGGATAAGGCTCTGCGTTCCGGCCATCGCCTCGCTCCCCGTGGATGAGAGTGTGAGGGACAAGATACTCGGAGGTAACGCCAAGGCGATGTTCAGGATCGCCTGAAGGGTCTGCTTGCGCGGATCCCGCTGAGCATCAACGGAGGAGCGGGCACCGGGAAGTGTACAGAGTTGCCGCCCGGCATTATCGTCCAATGTCGATCCCACCGATACTTACGCGAGCGTGATGGTGTTCTCTCAGGTAGCTGGGAAGAAAAACGGAGGCGAGCACAAGCGACGTGGCGATAAAGTCGACGTGCCCCCAAGTGAGCCAGCCGCCAGGTACGGTACGCACAATCGCCATTAGAGGCCAAGGCAGAACTAGCAGGACTGCGGAGGCGGACATTGGTAATGACCAGTGCCGACTAGCGAACACTGGCAGCAGGGAGAGCAGGTAACCAGGCCAGGTGATGGGCGAAGCCAGCAGGGACACTGCGATGCCGATTGTGTTGGTAACAGCGGGTTCAGAGGAGCGGCGCCAGAGCCAGATGATGAGGGCTAGTGCGACCAGGCCGGCAAGCGGTAAGCTTAGACTGGTGAGCGAGGAATTATCGATACCCGCGCCCTGACGCGAATTGAGAGCGACGTCGAGCCACTGGGCGTAGATTACAGGCCCATAGAGGACAAGGGGTAGCGCATAGAGCATCGCAGCGAAGGCGCCCGCGAGAACGGAGGGGCGACGGTAGCCGGCTAAGAACATAATAAGGGGCCATAGGGCGAAATTCGGCTTGACGGCGACCAGCACAGCTAAAGGAATCGCGGCGGCCGAAGAGCGGTTCCACCGCAGGGCACACCACGTTAACGTTGTTAGCAACGGGATAACCGTCCATATCTGCCCCTGCCAAAGGGTGTACCAGAAGCCGGCAAGGCTCCAGGCCCATAGCCAATGGCTGCGGGTCCAGTCACGGGGATATGTCTGGCGCAGCAGTAGTAGTGTAACGCCATACAGGATGATCGATGCGGTAGTCCACGCCCAAAACCCAACGAGCGGATCAAGGGCGGCGAACAACCGACATAAGAATAGTGAGGGTGGAGGATTCAAGTTGACGGCCGCTCCCGCATCGTTGACAAGAGGATGGTAACCGTACGGGTTTGAACCGGCAGCTAGAAGTGTGCCAGATGCCCAGAACGAGCCGAAGTCGCGGAAGCGCGCGCTAGTTATTGGAGGAAGGTCTGCGAATGTGAAAACGGCGTTGATCACCAGACAGGTCCAAAGCAAGATTGTTCTTGCAAGTGGATACAAGCGTTCCATAGTTGCCATTATATCATCGATGCCAGCCTGTCAAGCAATGACTTTCGATTGTTTTGCAAATCGACGCAGGTGGTTGGCGTGAAGCTATTCGACGATCCAGAGTCACAGGACGAGATATCGGGAACGCCGCTCGCGGCGCGCATGCGGCCGCGTTCGTTCGAGGAGTTCGAAGGCCAGGGACATATCATAGGACCCGGCACTGTACTTCGTCGAAGCGTGGACTCGGGCCGCTTGAGCTCCATCCTGCTATGGGGACCGCCGGGCACGGGCAAGACGACGCTAGCCCGGATTCTGGCTAACGTGGTTCGTGCCAACTTCTGTCCCGTCAGTGCCGTGACAGCTGGGGTCGCGGATTTGCGCAGAATAGTGGACGACGCCAGGAAACTGCGGCGCACGACGGGCCGATCGACCATCCTCTTCATCGATGAGATCCACCGATTCAATAAGTCTCAGCAGGACGTGATTTTGCCCCACGTCGAGGACGGCGCTATAACGTTAATTGGGGCAACTACGGAGAACCCTTCCTTCGAGGTCAACTCGGCATTGCTCTCGCGGTGCCGGGTTTTCGTGCTGAACGCGCTGTCCCAAGACCAGGTCGCGAGGATTGTGGAGAGGGCTATTCGGGATCCCGAGCGCGGGCTCGGGAAACTGAGTGTAAGGCTTGAGCCACGGGCATTCGAGGCGCTTTGTGTTCTGGCCAACGGCGACGCTAGGGTAGCCCTAAACGCCCTCGAACTGGCCGTGCAGGCCACCAAGCCTGACGATCGTGGAGAAAGGGTCATTTCGCTGGAGGCTATCGAGGACGCCATGCAGCATCGCGCACTGCTGTACGATCGGGCTGCCGAAGAGCACTACAACACCATCTCTGCGTTGCACAAGGCGATACGGGGGAGCGATCCCCAGGGCGCTCTTTACTGGCTAGGGCGGATGCTGGAGGCTGGCGAGGATCCCCTCTACGTTGCCCGGCGCCTGGTTCGGGCAGCTACGGAGGACATCGGGCTGGCCGACCCGCAGGCGCTCGTACTGGCCGTGGCGGCACAGCAGGCGGTGTACTTTGTCGGTATGCCCGAGGGTGCGCTTGCACTCGCCGAAATCACTGTGTATCTAGCTACCGCTCCCAAGAGCAACTCTCTTTACACAGCGTATGGTCAGGTCAAGGAGGATATCAAGACTACGCGCAACGAGCCGGTGCCGCTGCATATCCGCAACCCTGTCACCAGGTTGATGTCCGATCTCGGCTACGGCAAGGGCTATAAGTACGCTCACGATTATGCCGAGGACCACCCCGAGCGCTACCTTCAGACATATCTGCCGGATTCCCTTAAGGACAGGCAGTATTACCGCCCAGGTCGACAGGGATACGAGCGGGAAGTGTCCGAGAGGCTCCAGCGCGTTGCCGAAATTCGGCTGCCACGTGTTTCGGACCAGGACACAGGCCAACCGTGAACACGCTTTGTGCGGAAATCGCTCAGCACGCAGTCTGTCAAGACGCCATAGGTTCCTTCAACCGCTGCCTGCAGTTCAACAACGAGGCGCTGGCCGTGGTGATGGGTCAGCTAGTGGTAGACCACAGAGAGTTTGAAATAGCGCCATTCTGAGTGAATCAGGGCCCCAAAACCCTGCGCAAGGCACAGAAACTTGAAGTTTCTGAAGAGCCGAAGCCTAGCGGAGGCGAAGAATCTCGCCACTCGGAGGCCGAGGCCTTTCGCTACGCTCAGGGTGGCAGTTGCATCATAATCACTGTGGTCGACTACTAGAGCGATTGCCGGCAGCTACTCCACGCGTTGTGTCTGGAAACGCTATCGCAGCCGCTGAACTTTCACACGGCTGAGCAGGCGTTCGGTGACATCACGGCGGCAAGTTCCCATTCCGTGGCGAAGAACGTTGGCGCATCCGGCAGCGACGCCTACCTTGACGACTTGGTCGAAGGGCATTTTTCTCGCTAGACCTATGGCCAAGGCCGCTACCATACAGTCCCCGGCTCCGCGTTCCGCTACGGCCTCCACCTTCGGCGCGGTCAGTCGTAAGGCGTACCCATCTCCTAGTGCCAGTGCACCCTCAGCGCCCAGAGAGATGACCACGTTCTGCGCTCCTCTCTGGCGTAGCTCCGTTGCCGCCTTGAGCAACTCATCTGTCGAGAGGGATTCGCTCAGTGCGAACAACTTTCGTAGTTGATCGACGTTCGGTTTGATCACCGTGGGATGGGCGTGTAGGACAGAGAGCATAAGCGCGGGGTCGAGGTCGACCACGCTGCCGACTCTGTAGCTGTTGGCGTGGCGGATCAGATCAGGGAAGAAATCAGTGGGCATGCCTTCCACGTCCACGCCGGAGAACACTACCGCTTTGCTGTTCATTATCAACAAGCTTGCGGCGCTGTACAGATCGTCCGATTCGTGTCGAGAAACCCGCATGGGGGGAATCTGGAATACCTGTTTCTCACAGTAGTCGGTGGTCAGCCTCAGCACCGCAACCGTCGGCGCGGCTACTGGAACCAGTTGGTGCCTTATTTGGTAGGCATCGAGCAAGGATTTAAGGACCATTCCAGTTTCTCCGCCGTTGAAGGCTACCAACACCGCTTCGCCACCCATTTCATGGATCGCCCGCGCAGCGTCGATACCTTGGCCTCCCGGGTGAAAACAGATCGTGGAGATACTGTTGAGCTTCACTTCAACCGAGGTCTCCAAAGCGATAACTGGAGCGACTATGCTAATCACCCCTGTCTCACCCTCCCTAGGTAGAAATCCAGCTCCTCTTGTGACAGGTCGAGCTGATATTGACGTGCCTCTCCCGCTACGAAACGTTCCACCGCGTTCAAGACCTGTCTGTAGATGGCTAAAATCACGTAGGGATTGTTAACCGTGGGATCATCTACGCTAAAGTGGGTTTCCAGGAAATGGTCTTTGAAGCCTTTGAGCAGGTCCTGGACCATCTGGTCCAGGGGCTCCTGCGGTCCGAGCTTCTCGCTCACCATTCTGTCTGCCTCGACCGCTTCGGCCCTAAGCTTGGGACGCGCTTTCTTCTGGCGCATTTCCTCTGCATTCGTCTCGTTCTTCCCTTCCCACGACGCCGTTTTGCCGTCCGCTGCGAGCTCCGTATCTTTCAAGTTCCCGAACTCCCTGATTATGTCGGCGGCCACCGAGTATGCTGATAGAGGGCGATTGTCATCCATCGGTATGATTACCACGTTCGCCCCCATGCGCTTTGCCACGGCTAGGGCAGGGTCATTGGTGTCCACGATTCCCACCACAGGTACGCCAGCGTTCACTGCGGCTCCAGCGAAACCGTGGTCGGATACTACCGCATCGATGGGTCCAGAGGCCCGCAGTATGACCTCCATAGGCACGGTGTCGTGAGAGTGAAATATGCTGCACCTGTCGGAGACGACAGCGACCCCTTCCACGTAGTCCAGATCGAAGTTGGGAGGTACAAATGCGCCTCGCTCCACCTCTAGGACCTCACCCCCCCACTCACGAATGAGTCTGACGATTTCGATGTAGAACAACAGCAGACTCCCGGGGTGGCCGGTAGCCACTACAAACTTGCCGCCTCGTCGCGCAGCAGAGGCGATGGCTTTGGCTCCCATTTCAAGCCCCTTCAAGGTGGACTCAGGGGAAATGTAGCCCCCGCCCTCTGTGTAGTTCGGGTCGTTGGAGCACTTGGTGATTCCAGAGATGGCATCGAGAACCTCTCGCTCACTGAAGCGCTCTACCCCTTTTATGCCAAAAGTGTAGTGTGGATGCCCTCTTACCAGTTCCCTGATGGCATGGAGGTTGGTTGCCCGACTGTGGCGGGTGTCTTTTCCAGCTATTCGCGTCTCCCGGATTTCCTTGAGGGCCTGCGCTCGGAGTTTCTCGATAGTCTGTGCTACCCGTTCTGACTTCATTTCTCTCTCCTCAGTTTAGCGACTACCTACCTACGCCAAAGCGACTGCTCCCGAGCGTTGACCAGCTAAAGGTAGCAAGGTTTATGCCACGATCTGCATTATCTGGACGTAAGTCACCACAGAGGACGACGCGAAGGCTATTTGGTTCTTTCGCGATTAGCCTAACTGCAATCTGCTCCTGAACAATCTCCTGCAAATGAGCTTGGTTTCTGGCACTACCGGCTGATTGTGCCGCTGGCGGTTGAAACCACTGCAACGGGTGCCAAGTCCGCGAAGGCGGACTTGCCCTCACCCCCAGCTCTCATTTGCCCCCAATGTGACGGAGCTACATTGGGGGCAAATACCGACTCCCGCCCTACAGTATGCTTATTAACTGGTTGCGCCTCACGCTAGTGCCTTTCCTTAATGCGCATAGGGAATCCTTGGGGACACCCCCCTGGCCGGATGGGCCCAGGCAGGCCTTCCGCCATTTGTGTCCGTTTGCTATAATCTCCGACGATGACGCCCGTAAGGAAGCAATATCTGCAATTGAAGAGGCAATTCCCGGACGCGATTCTCTTCTTCCGGCTCGGGGATTTTTACGAGACGTTCGACGACGATGCCAAGATTGTGTCGTCCGAGCTCGACATTGTCCTGACGTCTCGTGAGATGGGAAGAGGACAGCGAGTGCCCCTGGCCGGCATTCCCTACCACTCCGTGGAACTGCATCTGGCCAAACTGGTTGCTCGGGGCTACAAAGTGGCGATTTGCGAGCAGATCGGCGATCCAGCCACATCTAGGGGGCTGGTTGAGCGCGACGTGGTGCGCGTAGTCACGCCGGGAACGGTCGTGGAGCCGAGTATGCTTGATTCCCGATCCAATAACTACCTGGCAGCAGTCGTCTCGTCGCCTCGCCTGGCGGGGTTGGCCTACGTGGACATAACCACGGGGGAGTTCTGCACAACGCAACTCGCCGGCGATGACGTAGCCGACCTGGTACGTCAGGAGCTAGAGCGTCTTCATCCCGCGGAGGTGGTTATCCCCAAGGAAGATGTGCGTACGAAGGTTGCTGAGCCCGACCTTTACCGCTTGTTGCGGTCTACCTACCGCTGCTCCACCGTCGATGGGTGGAGATGGGATGTTGAGCGATGCCGACAGGAACTGCTGGCCCATTTTGGGACAAGCACGCTGGAGGGATTTGGTTGTGACGGTCTGCCTCAGGCGATTCGAGCCGCGGGGGCAATTATCGCCTATCTCGCTGAGACGCAAAAATCCGCCTTGGGGCAGATCGATAGCCTCCGCACGTATCAGACGGCTTCCTTTATGGTGTTGGACCCAGCCACGCGGCGTAATCTGGAACTGGTTCAGACATCGCGATTCGCAGAGACAAGAGGCACTCTGCTTTGGGTACTGGACAGAACGTGCACCCCGATGGGGGCTAGGTTGTTGCGTAAATGGCTGGGAGAGCCACTTCTCGACCTGGAACGTCTGAGATCACGCCAGGATATCATCGAGGCATTCTATAGCGACGGAGTGATGCGCGCTCGCGTGGTGGCTGCGCTTCAGAAGCTGGGTGATCTGGAGCGTTTGATAAATCGGGTGAGCCAGGGAGTGGCTACCCCCCGGGACTTACTGGGCCTTCGGTCCAGCCTGGAGACAGTCCCAGAGCTGCGGAAGGTGCTTGACGACGAACCTCCTCATAGCCCCCTCTCCCTTTCGCAGAGGGATGGGGTGAGGGATCAGCCGCCGGACGGACCTGCATGTCCCGATCCTCGCTTGAACGAGGGAGCAGTAGGTACACACGCCGTTGGGGTGACCCACGCATCTTCCCAACGAGCTCTGGCGGAGTTGAGGGCCAGGCTCGATCCGTGCGCAGAGGTGGCTGCGTTGATCGCGCAAGCGATCGTGGAGTATCCCCCGAACTCTCTTTCTGAAGGAGGAGTCGTTGCCCCCGGGTTCTCTGATGAGCTAGATAGGCTGCGAAGCGCATCCAAGGACGCCCGTCAGTGGGTAGCCAGGCTTGAGTTGAGAGAGCGTGACCGAACTGGCATCAAGTCGCTGAAAGTGGGTTATAACCGCGTCTTCGGGTACTATCTGGAGGTCACCAATCCCAACCTGGAGCAGTCGCTCCCCGACGCGCTTAGGAGGCAAATGGTGTCAGGAACCGAGGGATTACCTGCGTGCGCCTGCCGAACGATGCGCGAGCATCTGGAACGCTGTCTCGGGTACATTCGTAAGCAGACGCTGGTAGGCGCCGAGCGTTTCATTACTCCTGACCTCAAGGAGCAGGAGGCGCTAATCCTCGGAGCGCAGGAAAGAATCGTCGAGCTCGAAACGCGAATCTTCAAGCAGATTTGCGAGCAAGTCTCTGCCGCCCGGCGGCGAATACTGGTTACAGCCGAGGCCGTTGCTCATCTGGACGTGTTCGCGGCTCTAGCCGAAGTTGCGGTGCGCAACAAATACGTTCGGCCTGAACTGGATGACGGAGACGAGATATACATAGTGGAGGGACGGCATCCGGTGGTGGAGCTCACCTTACGCGACGAGCGTTTCGTGCCCAACGACGTGCACTTATCGAACAGAGATGCGCAACTGGTGATACTCACCGGACCGAACATGGCCGGGAAATCGACGTACCTGTTGATGGCGGGACTGATCACTTTGATGGCTCAGGTTGGCAGTTTCGTTCCCGCCGATTACGCCCGAATAGGCCTTGTGGATAGGATCTTCACCCGGGTCGGCGCCCAGCACGACATCGCGGCAGGCCATAGCACGTTTATGGTCGAAATGGCCGAGACAGCGAACATCCTCCGACACGCTACACCGCGTAGCCTGATAATCCTCGACGAGATAGGGCGTGGGACAAGTACCTACGATGGCATCTCTATAGCGAGGGCGGTGGCCGAGTACATTCATAACCATCCGGGGCTCGGCTGCAAAACGCTGTTTGCCACTCACTACCATGAACTGACCGAGTTGGAGCAGTTTCTGCCGCGCGTCAAGAATTATCGAGTCGACGTTCTGGAAGAGGGCAACCAGGTGGTTTTCTTGCGGCGAGTGGTTTCCGGTGGGGCGGACCGAAGCTACGGCATTCACGTAGCGAAGCTGGCCGGAGTTCCCCGGGCAGTGACACGCCGGGCGGAGGAGGTGCTGCGCAGCCTGGAGCAAGATGGTTCGAAGAAGACTTCGGGGAGCGGCGGACCTTCCCAGCTGTCGGGCGATGCCTTCCAGTTGTCTCTCTTCGGGGAGCCCGACCCCGTGCTGGAGGAACTCAAGACGCTCGACGTGCTCTCGCTGACGCCCCTGGAGGCGATTAGCAAGCTGTTCGAGTTGCAGCAGAAGGCCAGGGCCGCAAACGTTGAGTAGACGATTTCAGAGGAGGCGTCACGTTCTCCAGGCAACCTAGTGCTGAATGGGCAAGGTGCCAGTGCGAAATCGTGGTATATTTATTGCCTTGTTGGTTGTTTGTAGGAGGTCTGATTGAACCGGTACGACGTCGTGATCGTGGGGGCCGGGCCAGCGGGAATCTTCACCGCCCTAGAGTTGACCAGGGCTCGGCCAGACAAGGGCAAGCTGTCGATACTAATGGTCGAGAAGGGCCCAGACCTTGCCGCGCGTCCTCGCCTGGAAGACGCTCGGGCAATGGGGCCAAACGACAAACGATTGCGGTGGCAGATATCCGGTTTCGGGGGCGCAGGCGCGTACTCAGATGGCAAGCTCACTCTTTCCCCTGAGGTGGGCGGATACCTGGACGAGTACGTTGGCAAGCTGGGCCTGGTCGATCTGATCGAGAGCGTGGATGACGATTACCTCCGGTTCGGTGCCGACGATCGTGTATACGGGACGGGAGACGAGGTGTCTGAGCTTCGCCGGAAGGCCTCGCTAGCTGGGCTTCGCCTGCTGCCGGTTCCGATACGTCATATGGGGACCGATAGATGCCTGAACGTGTTAGCTCGCATGCGCGACTATCTGCTAACTCACGTGGAACTTCGGACGGAAACCCAAGTGGTGCGGATCCTGGTCGATGGCCGACGTGTCGCCGGCGTGGAACTGCGAGGCGGTGAGACCGTTGAAGCTGATTATGTGGTGGTTGCGCCGGGACGGGAAGGTTCCGACTGGCTTCTCACCGAGGCTCGTCGTCTGGGGCTCACGCTGAAGCAGAATCCGGTAGACATAGGCGTGCGCGTGGAGGTTCACGCCGCTGTTCTGGAGCATTTGACGGATGCCCTTTACGAGTCGAAGCTCGAGCTGTATACGCGAGCTTTCGACGATCGCATCCGAACCTTCTGCGTTTGCCCGAACGGAGAGGTTACTGCGGAGTACACGGGAGGCGAGGACCCGGTCATCACCGTGAACGGCCACAGCTACGCGGAACGCTTTACTGACCGAACCAACTTCGCGTTACTCGTTTCCACGTCTTTTACCGACCCCTTCCGCGAGCCTATCGCCTACGGGCGTTACATTGCTCGCCTGGCAAACCTCCTGGGTGGTGGGGTCATCGTCCAGCGGCTTGGCGATCTTCAGAGCGGGAGGCGATCCACAAAGGAGCGCATCAAGCGTGGCTTGGTTCAGCCTACGCTAGCAGCGGCAACGCCAGGGGATCTGAGCTTCGTGCTGCCGTACCGCTACCTGACCAATATCGTTGAGATGCTGGAGGCGATGGACCAGCTAGCTCCAGGGGTCGCTTCACGGAACACTTTGCTATATGGCGTCGAAGTGAAGTTCTACTCCGTCCGACCGAATGTGTCGGAGACTCTAGAGACCGAGGTCGGTAACCTGTTCGCCATCGGCGATGGGGCGGGGATAACCCGAGGGCTGGTGCAGGCCTCCGCGTCTGGCTTAGTCGCCGCACGAGAGATACTGAGGCGGAAAGCGTCGCAGTGACGCCGAAGCAGAGTGAACCGCGACGGTACGAATCTGAAGGTCGCCGCGCGTTTCCCCTTCGGCGCTCTCGACCTTTGTCGGCGGGGCTAGTGGTCGACTACCGTGATTATGATGGAACTATCACTCTGAGCGCAGCGAAGGGTCTCGGCTCCAAGGCGGTGAGATTCTTCGCCTCCGCTTCGCTTCGGCTCTTCAGAAACTTCAAGTTTCTGCGCCTAGCGTAGGGTTCCCTGAACCCTGATATACTGAGTTAATGAAGCTATTTCAAATTCTCTGTGGTCTACTACTGGTTGCGCCAGTGTCAAGGTCAGGCTTGCGTTCAGATAGATAACTTGCAGGTCGAGTCGCTGCCACTTGGCATCTCCTGGCTACCGTATGCTACAATGATTTTGCTATGGATAGGTCTCCAACCATTCCAGCACCTATTAGAATCCTTGATCCCGCAGTGGCTAGCAAAATCGCTGCGGGTGAGGTGATCGAGCGCCCGGCTTCTGTAGTCAAGGAATTGATCGAGAACGCCATCGACGCCGCCTCTACCGATATTCGGGTGGAGGTCCGTGGAGGCGGGCTTCAGCTCATCCGCGTGCTGGATGACGGCGTGGGCATTGCTCCCGACGAACTGGCGCTATGCTTTGGCCGGCACGCAACGAGCAAGATACAGCAGGCAGAAGACCTGTACGCTATACGCACGTTGGGCTTTCGCGGCGAGGCTTTGCCCAGCATAGCGGCTGTCGCGCGGGTAAGCATTGTCAGCCGGCGACCGAGTGATGGGACCGGCGCTTTTGTCGAGATACAGGACAGCAAGTTGATCGGACATGGACCACGTGGTTGCGCTCCTGGTACCGTGATAAGCGTCCAGGACCTCTTTGCCAACGTCCCGGCAAGGCTCAAGTATCTGAGGTCCGCGGGCACAGAAATGGCTCACATTAGCCACCTTGTAACGCAGTTTGCCCTGGCCTACCCCGAACTCCGCTTCACGCTAATCAACGATGGCCGTCTGGTATTTCAGTCGGCAGGAGATGGCAACCTTCTTTCCGTGCTGATCAAGGTCTATGGAGTAACTACGGCAGACGAAATGCTGTCCATCTCCCTAGATGGCGGATCTACAGATGGCCGAGTGGGGTCAGACTACAGAGTGGATGGGTACGTGAGTAGGCCTAACGCTACCAGGTCAAGCCGCAGTTACCTTTCGTTCTTCGTTAACCGGCGCTGGGTGCAGAATCGTTCCCTGGCTTACGCTGTGGAAGAGGCTTATCACCCTCTTCTCCCTGCCGGACGCCACCCAATCGCGGTTCTCAACGTCTCTCTGCCCCTCGAAGAGGTGGACGTGAACGTGCATCCCCAGAAAGCCGAAGTTCGCTTCTTGCGAGATCGAGAAGTGTTTGGCCTGGTCCAGCGGGCGGTACGCCGAACCATCTCGGAAAACTTCTCCATGTCTTCGATAATGAGCAGTCCTGGTCACGCGTTGCCTGAAGTGCAGCGGAGGGTCGAGGTCGTGAATTACCGGCCGACTGCAGACTGGCGCGCCAGCGGGCTGTCCGCTTACGATGACCGGTCACTACCCATATTTGGGGTGCCGAACAGATTCCAGGCGCTGCCAGGCAGAGCACGTTCTGCGGAGATGGATGTCGGCAAGGAGAGAGCCAGTTCAGAGGGAGAACCCCCATCATTGCCGGAACCAGGACTTCCTCTTCTAAGGGTGATTGGCCAGATGGGCAATACTTTCATCATTGCCGAAGGGCCCGGGGGAATGTATCTGGTGGACCAGCACCGTGCGCACGAGCGGATCATTTTCGAGAGGCTGGAAGAAGAACTGGCCAACAAGACGTACAGCTCACAGACTTTGCTGGAACCTTTGACCGTGGAGTTGACGGTTCAGCAGGCTGAGGTGCTGCGTCGCAGGTTGGCGAACCTGGCCAGGGTTGGCTTCGAGCTGGAAGAATTCGGCGAGCAAGCTTACCTCGTTCGCGCGGTTCCGGCGGTAGTGGCCGGGTCCAATGTCAGCCAGTCGGTAAGAGAGATAATCGAAAAGGCTGCCGAAGAGTATGCCAATGGGGACTGGCAACGAGAGCTCACAGCAAAGCTGGCTTGCACTGGCGCAATCAAGGCTGGGCAGGTACTTTCCCTGGCCGAGATGCGTGAGTTGCTTACTCAACTCGAATCCACTAAGCTTCCTCCACGGTGTCCGCACGGATCTCCCACGATGGTTCATCTAAGTCAGTCGCAACTGGAAAAGCAGTTCGGCCGTTAAGGCTCGACGCCCCATATGAGCTGTCCGTCAAGGTAGAGCGTTATTTGCCGCTGCTCCTCGAAGTCAACACTTGGCGAATAGCTGTAGTCGTTGATCTGTGCGTACTTCGATCCGTCTGACTTGCGCACCTTCACCTGGATTTCGCCGCTGTCGGAGAAAGGGGCAAGTCTGCCCGCCGATTGATCGAACGTCACGCGGAGATAGGACTGCCGGCTGTTCTGGACAGCGTACACGATCTCCACGTGGATGTCCTCACCATTTTGGTTCGCCCACTCAACGTGCGCGCGCTGGCTTCGGTTGCCCAACTCTCCCGGAGTGAACCAGTAACGCATCTCTAACCTAGAGAGGTCGACCGCGCTCGATGTTCCGTTTCGAACCTTGACGGCGAAGCTGATTGTGTCAGGCTGCTCATTCGGCGCTTCGGTTTTATGGAGAACCTTAAGGCTCGTTGTAACAGGGTTCGTCGTCGATTCGACCTGCTCGTCGGGAATACTCATGGATGCACGATATAATCGTCCGGTGTCGAGGATGGTGGTCCGTGTGTCTCGTTCGAGCGCCGATTGGTCGTCGAACGTGCTTCTGTCGAGCGACCAGTTGATGAAGCCGATCCGGTTAACCTGCAGGTAATGCAGGAGAGTCCGTTTCCAACGCCCATCCACGCTGTCGTCGAGCCGCGTTCCTCCCAGTTCACCAAGGACAACCGGGCTGATTCCCTGTCTGTGTATGTATCCCCAGTGCTGGTCCCAGATGTTCGGCAGGTTCTCCGGGAAGGTTGGATCGGAGAAATACTCTTGATTGTAGACCTCAGGGCCGTAGTCGCGGGGGCTGTAGACCACGCGATTCGGAACGGTAAGTTGCACCGGGAAGTTGGCGACGCCTCGAAGGTCTCCACCCCACCAGTAGAGGCTATTGCCCTGTCGGTCTACACCCTGGACGAAGACTAGCAGGTATGGGTTGACACTAAGGATGGCATTGCCCGCAACCTCGGCGGCCATACGCCAATCGGTGGCCTTATCACCGGTTCCCCACGTTGCGTCGCCGTGGGGCTCGTTATGCAGGTCGGCGGCGATCACCGTGTCGTTCCCCAAGTAGCGACGAGCGAGCATTTGCCAGTCCCTGATCCACTGTTCCTCTGGCACCTCCCGAGTGTACCACAGGGGAGACTGTGCAGCCGACGTGGGGCGATGGCGGTCAAGAATGACTCTGAGCCCGCGTTGCCGAGCGCCTTGGACCAGACGATCTAGGACCTCGATCGCTGAGAGTCCTTCAAGATCAGGATTGAGTTCGTAATTGATCCGCTGGGGCGCGACTCCGGACTGAAGCATGTCGTTCGTGTAGGGGAGCCGGATTGTATTGTAACTTAGACTTGTGATCTGATCGAGGATCTCCTGCCAGTTCCTGGTGTATAGTCCCAAGGGCGAATGGGCCGGGTACTCCATGCCTGACCAAGTGATGCCGACCATCTGGAAATCACGGCCGTAGGAATCGAGTATCCGATTGCCGCAGGTGTGAAGGTAGTTGGGACGGATGCCATCAGGAGGAGGTTCAGAGAGTGGGACCTCGGCAGGGTCGAGAGCGCATTCCAAGGCGGGTCCGGTAGTGCTGGCGATTCGCTCGTATGCGAGCGAGCCTGAGGCGGGGACCTCGTCCACGTTCCTTGACGCACTGGGAAGGATGACTAGGTATCCGCCCACGGATAGTAGGGCCACCAGCACAGGGATTATGATTATCTTCTTGCTAGCGAATATCTTGTGTATGCTCATCTTTCCAACCAAGGCGTTTCTGCTGGCGCATCTGGAAGCCTTCAGCGCCAATACGATCCGGTATAGACATTGCGTAGTTCGGCGTTCCGCAAGTTCTTGACGTAGGGCTGGGCTTGTTCCGAGCTGCTCCGTAGCGAACGAGCACCGGGCGGTAGGGGATAGACCCCTATCCTACTAAAGGAACGGCGCACCTAGTGCCCGTTTTCGGGCTCACGCCCCCAGACCAGTCTTCCGTCAACGTACAGAGTGATGCGGTCCCACTCTCGCGACTCGGTCACCGGGCCGAAGCTGTAGTCGTTTGACTGGGTGTAGTCAGACCAGTCGGACTTGTGGAACCGTAACAAGACTGGAGCCGAGGAGCTATACGGCGCGATGGAGCCCGCTCCTGAACCAAAGGTAATGCGCAGGTAGAAATTCCCTTCTTCACCCTCCAGTGGCACAAACTCGGTGTGTATCTCGGCGCTGTTGATGTCGGACCAGTCCACCTGGGCCAGTTGATCTCTCCCCTTGGTATCCCCCGCACTGAACCAGTATCGCACCTCAATTCGCGATAGCTCAACTGGCTGGGCTGTATCGTTGAATACTTGAATGAAGAAACTGACGTTGTTCACCTTGTCTCGGACATCAGCGCTGTGGTAGAAGACTATCAGGTCGTTCGGTTGCGCTCCCTGAGCTGCGCCATCTCTGTCTCCAATTGGTGGTGCGAGATACTGCCGGTATAGGTCTTGCTTGTCTTGCAGCACCGCCTGCCAGTCGTCAGATAGCAGCCCTCCTGTGTCGCTTGAGTTGGGGTTGAGCGTCCAGTTGATAAAACCGATCTGACGCCTTTGCAGATAGTCGAGCAACGCTCGCTGCCACGCTCCTTCAGCTCCTTCGGATACCGAGCGACCGCCAAACTCGCCCAGCACCACCGGCGCAATCCCCTGTTTTTGAATGTAACCCCAGTGCTGGTCCCACACGTTGGGCAGGTTGTTAGGGAAGCTGGCGTCGGTGAACCATCCCTGCAGGAAGACATCTGGGCCGTAGTCGTGCGGACTATAGACGACTCGGTTTGGCACGTTGAGAATTATCGGGCGTTTCGCTACTCCTTTCAGGTTACCTCCCCACCAGTACCAGTCTCCCTCATAGTTTTCAACACCCTGGACAAAGATTAGCAAATAGGGATTGACTTCGAGCACGGCATTACCCGCTCGCTCTGCGGCCATTGCCCAGTCGGTCGCAGCATCTCCACTGCCCCACGTCGCTTCCGCAAAAGGCTCGTTATGTAGGTCGAACGCTATCACAGTGTCGTCGCCGTAGTACCGGCTGGCAAGCATTCGCCAGTCGTCGATCCACTGGCGTTCGGGAACCTCGTCTGTGTACCAAAGTGGGGATTGACCTGCGCTGGTTGGCCGATGCCGATCAAGAATGACTTTGAGGCCTCGCTCGCGTGCGCCGGCGATTATGTTGTCCAGCACCTGCAGGCTCGTCAAGCCCTGCAGGTCAGGGTTAACACCGTAGTCGATTCCTTTAGGCATTGTGGCTGGCCGAAGCATCTCATTGCTGAAGGGTAACCGAATTGTGTTGTATCCGAGCGATGCTATCTGGTCCAGTATCGACTTCCAATGCCTTGTCCAGAGCCCGTGGGGCACGAAGGTATCGGTCTCCGCTCCAAACCAGTTGATGCCGGTAATACGTACCTCTCGCCCCTTGTAATCGTACATCTTGCTCCCGCAGGTATGCAGGTAGTTGGCGGGAAGCCCATCGGGCCTTGTTGGTTGTGGCAGGTTAGCTGGATCCGCTACGCAAGGTGGCACCGACAGTTGTTCCCAAATGGGCTGAACGCCCTCAGGCTGCAGGCCGGCGACGAAACTGGTCACGTAGATGGCCAGCAACAGAAGGATGACAGCTGCGACAATAGTGGCATACTTGACGAAGCGAGTCTTTCCATCAGGATGATTTCGGTTGCTCATCTTCAACAGTAGATGCAAGTCACGTGCCATTTGCATTTAGACACTATCTGGGGGTTAGCGGTATGTCTGTCCTCTGTCGTTCACTACGCCTGGGCACAGGAATTGCTCGTGAGGTAGTTGAAGCGCAGGAGCAAAGCGACAATTCACATCAAAGGTTTTCGCAGCGCAAATCGCGTTACCGACGGGAGCCACGGTGATGAAGACAAAAGGGATAGTAGCGGCATTACTGCTGCTGATCGTTCTGGGGGCAGCGCTGACGTTGCTGGCCTCGCAATCTTGGGCCCCGAAGTTCTCCGAGCGGATGACGATTAACGGCAAGTCTCACTTTCTTGTGGGGGTGAACTACCCGTGGAAGACAGGGCAGGATTTCGGAACCGGCGCCTGGGGCTACTCGGGAGTGGCGCATCCGACCACCAACCTGGAGATAGACGCTGATTTTGCCAACATGGCTGCTCAGGGAGTGAAGGTGGTAAAGTGGCGAGTGTTCAACGATGGCCGATATAGCCCGGAGTTTGACGACAACGGTTACGTGACGGGGCTTGACGAGAGGTTCTTCGCCGATGTGGATGCTGCAGTCCAACTGGCCCGAAAGCACGATCTTTACCTGGTCTTTTCCCTTTTCTCGAGCGGATTCTGGACGGTTGACTGCAGCAACAAGGGTGTTCAACTGGGCGGACATGCCGACACGTTGGCCGATACGGCCAAGAGACACTCGCTGATTCAGCGAGCGGTCATTCCGACTCTGAGACACCTCGGGCGCAACGACCGCGTCCTGGCCTACGAGATCGTTGCTGAGCCGGAGTGGGGGACTGAGGAACTTCTGACCGACGAGGGTGACTCTCGCATCAAGGTGCCTCTCTCGGCAATTAGAGCGTTCGTAAAGGATGTTGCCACGGCCATCCACCAGTACACCGGAGCCTTGGCTACTGTGGAATCGAACCGTGCTTCGAATATGACCGCCTGGCGTGGTCTGGGCTTGGACTACTACAGCTTCAGCTGGTACGACTGGGTGGAGCCATGGGAGCCACTCGATACAAAGGCCGTGACGCTCAACCTTGACCGGCCAGTTGTTCTGGGAGAGTTTCCGGTAGCGAACAGCGAGTACTACAGCCTTCCTCAGGTGCTGGATATAGCCTATGCCGACGGGTATGCGGGCGCCTTCGCCTGGAGCTTTTGGGGTGGAGACAAGTACGGCAAATGGTCCGAGAAGGCCCATGATTATATCGACTGGGTTCAGGATCGCTGGACCGAAGTGAACCTGGGGGCTAACAGCGCTCCGCCGTCTCCCAACTTTGTGGAGATTCCGCCACCCTACCGCTCGGCTTTTCTTGGAGCCAGCGTTTCTGAAGGAACGCTATCGGTGGATCTGGACCTGGGTGTTCCCGCGCTGGGCTACTACACCGTGAAAACCTATCTCCAGCGTGTGGGAGGCTCGCCGGAAGATACCATCGAGGAAGGTAAGGAGGTATCCTTCCAGCGGGACGGACGTAGGTTTCTGACTATGGAGTTCGCCAATGTGCCAGAGGACGTACCTTACAAACTCAGCGTGGCCATCCTGGACTCCTCGGGGCAGGTCCTCAAGTGGTTTGACGGGGTTAAGGTTCTTTCACTTGAAAATGGCACAGTGGAGACTCCCGAACTGAGCCAGTCGGCTGTGGAAGATCCCTGCTTTGTCAGTGAATGAAGATGTGAAGCCCCGCGACACACGCATCGCGGGGCTAATGAGCCCTGAGCCAGCTGTCGCCTACACCTTCAGGTACGAATGTGCATAGATGATCTGGTTGCTTAGGATCTGGATCGTCTTCAGAATGGCTACCTGATCCCAGTCGTTCATATCGATGATGGAAGGGTCGAAATCCTCCATAGCGGCCACTGAATCGTACAGCGAGACCAGGACCTTGCCGATTGGCGTGCTTGTGTCTCTCGTGTCGATTATCTTAACCCAATCCATCAATTCTTTGTCCAGCGGATCAGCAATTGCCGCATCTAGGCCTGCCCCGAGGCACATAACCATGAACACCCGGTTGATGAGCCCGCGGTTCTCGTTCGGGCAGCCATTGGAGACGTTGCTGAGTCCAATGATGGTCTTCGGCGCTGGTTCAACCAACTGCTTGAAGATTCGTATAGCCTCGATTGTCTCTTTCACACCTGCCTGATCGGCACATACGGGGAGGACCAGAGGATCGATAAACAGGGCATCGCTTGGAATTCCCCGTTCGGCGGCTGCGCTGATCAGGTCGAGCGCAACGGCAGCTCGGCCGGCAGAGTCATTGGGAATGCCTTTCTCGGTTACAGTGAGCGCAATGAGGTCGCAGTTGTACTTAGCGGCGAGCGGCATCATATTGTTTAGCCGTACCGGCTCTGCACTGGCAGAGTTGACCAGTCCCCGCTTGTTGAGTTTCTTCAGGCCAGCTTCCATGGCGGGGGCGTTAGTCGTATCCAGCGATAGGGGAACGTCAGTGACCGCCTGAACCGACTCGACGACCCACTCCATGATCTCAGGACCGCTCTTTTTCGAGGGGCCGATGTTCAGATCGAGATAGTGTGATCCAGCCTCCACCTGACGCAAGGCAAGATCCTGGATAGCCTTTGTGTCGCGTGCCTCGAAAGCCGCCTTGACTTTCGGAGAGATGATGTGTATGCGTTCGCCAACAACGAGCATGTTTTTTTGAAACCTCCTATTTGCAGCTTGACGCCGCTTCTGCTTTGGGACTTACTCGCAGCGGTTTGTTTGTGGTGTCCGATCAGACCCCGATCTTCTCGGCAATCTCCCTTACTGTCTTGTAGGCCTGCGAATCCTCGGGAAGCTCAGCTAGCGGTCGGCCGGTGGAGTCGAAGTCCGCTAGTGTCGCATCTCGGGGTATGATGCCCACGAGCTCGGCGTTGAGCTTGTCGACCGCGTCCTTGAGCTGCTGTGGCAGGCCATCTTCAACCCGATTCAAGACCACGTACACCTTGCCGACGCTGGTCTTGAGTTCGTCGACGAGCTCGATCACTCTTTGCGCGGCCACAACCCCTCGAATAGTGGGATCCGACACGACGAGCATAATGTCCACATCGCGTGTCGTTCGCCTGCTCAGGTGTTCGAGCCCAGCTTCGTTGTCGATAACAACGTAGTCGTATTCCTTGGCGAGGCGGTCCGTAATCAGGCGCAACATGTTGTTCGCTGCGCAGTAGCATCCGGGCCCTTCCGGCCTGCCCATAGCCAGAAGGTCCACTCCTACTCCTTCAACCAAGGCCTCGTTTATCTTGTACTCCAGATAGTCCTGTTTCGATATTCCCTGGCCCATCGTCCCGGTGCTAACTTGCGTGAGCATCTCCTCTCGAACATCCCCAACGGACTTTGCTGCAGGCAGTCCCAGGACTATGTTGAGGTTCGAGCTTGGGTCGGCGTCGATGGCGAGCACCGAACCGAGGTGTTTGCTGACAATGTATCTCACGACGAGTCCGGCAATGGTGGTTTTTCCTGTTCCCCCTTTTCCGGCTACTGCGATTGTTTTGGTCATTCTAACCTATGCTTGCCTTCTCCCTAGTGCGTAATCGGCCGGCTCTCCAGGCAGAGCCGCATGCCCTGGCTGATGTAAATCTCGCTGTTTTCCAAGTCCCCACTCGGTCGTGATACCGCTTCGCATCGGGCCAGCCTCCCAACGGCACGAACGCGTCGCCAGTCCACACGGAAGGGCAACAGGCGCAACTCTCTAGCTTGTCGCCGAATCGCTTCGCCGATGATCTGCACACGTCCCTACCTGGTAGAACGCGCACTCGCGTCTCCGTGTGTACTAACCCGACACGCGTGACCGACTAACGATAACGACGCGTGCCAGTGACCAGTCAGTCTCCTCTCCTGACGAGGGGAGAGGGAACTCTTCGCTGGCCCTACGATAGTTATCTTCCGGAGTTGCACCCCGCTTTGGCTTCGCGCGTCAGGGCACGAGGTGCCGTGCCCCGACGCGTACGACCGCCGTCGATAAGCGCTTGCCCGCCTATCACTCGGGCTTCCAAACTTGCTTCAGATAGGCGGAAATGTCCACAGCCTCGCGAGGCCCAACTTTAATATGCCAGCCTGGCAACTCTTCTTCGATTTCTCCTGAAAGTCCGGCTACTGCTCCAGGAATGACCAGAGACCGGTGCGAAATCTTTTCGGCTATGCCCGACGTCTTGACGGTCTTGGCGATCTTCTCGGCGTCGAACTTGCCAGCAGCCCATCCTGTCAGGACCGACATTCCCTCAGAATCGGCGATCAGGAGCCAGGTGGGGACGCCGCTTGCTTCGACCTCGCCTGCCACCGTGAAGAACGTGAGCGAGAAGTTAGTGGTGATGAGCAGAGGCGATTTATCCGTGACCTCGCCGTATGTGTAAATATCGGGCTTGACTTGAATAGGCTTCTGCGGGTCAGTGTATATATTCTGCCGCAGCGTCATCAGTGGGTAAACAATCGCTGGATCGAAGCTGTCCAACACGACGATGCCACTGTACTTTATTATGTGCTGCGCCGCTGCTATAAGCTCTTCCTCGGGAGAACCAGCGTACCTTGATGGGAAGGTGATCATTGGGAATCCAAGAAGTCGGAAGTTCTTGCGCAGCGCCATCCTGCGAATCTGGACCGTGTTGGCGAGTGAATTGCTCAGTCCGTTCGCGTCCGCGTCCAGCACCACGTCGGAGACACCCGCCTTGGTCACTTGCTCGGCCAGGTTCGCCAGCCCCTGTAAACCACCGGAGTCCTTGATTGCCAAAGCGCAGCCTGCTTTCTTTGCTGCAGCGACCATGCCTTCCCAGTTCTCATTGGTGGCAGCGTATACGAGAGGCTTGCCCGCCCCCGCCACATTCAGCGCTGCTTCCATGGCTGCTGGGTCTTGCGACATCAGAATTAGAGGCAAGGACGCCTTAGAGGTCACATATTCCACGCACTTCGCGAAGGTGCTAGCATCTCCCGATGCGTTGTCGATGGCAAAGCCATTGAGCTTCAGATCCATGCCCACGCGCTCGACGCAGTACCCGGCCACGCCCTGGATGAGGGCGTCCATCTCTGCTGCTGGCTGCGTATCCTTGATCTTCACAACAATTCCGGGCTGGTTGATGAAGGTCTTTTCATGGCGGAACATGACGACCTCGTTGCCGACCTCGATCTTGGAGTCGCCAGCTCCGATTGTCACCAGGCGAATAGGAGGGGCACCTGCCGCCTCTAGAGCCTGTTTAGATGCTTCGGAAACGTGCGGGCACGCCGACAGTTCGGCCTGCTTTGCCGCTAGCTTCATAGCGAAAGCCAAGCAAGTTGGCTGGCCACACTCTTTGCAGTTGGTCTTAGGGAGTAGTTTGTAGATTTCTAGTCCGCTAAGCGCCATCGTAAATCTCCTTTGTCAAATTACTGTGCTTGTTTAGGCCCATCCCAGCCCGCCGAGGCCACGACTGGCCTCGGCGTAGTAGCGGGTGTGTTAGCCTGACCACCCTACTCCGGAGCGCTCCCATTCGCGTAGCACTCTAGGAGGCCATAAGTTGATCTATGGTCTTCTTCATCAGTTCGACTGTCTTGGGATGGCGCAGGACCAGTATGTCGGAACCTGCGTGAAGCAGAGTAGTTGCCGTTACCACTTCCCAGGCCACGCCGCGCTTCTGGAGATCGCCCCAAGCTTCTGGCACACCCTCCGCGACTTTCGCTTCCTTTGCTCTCCAGGCTTCCTCTCCAATGGTGGAGATAATCGGCATCGCTGTCATGCCGTCGCCCGATAGGGCCGAGAGCCGGAGTCGCTCGGCGACTGAGAAGCAGTACTCCAGGCCGTATCCCAAAGCACCGGTCGTTGGGTCCATTATCACTCGATCCAATGGCAGGCCCATGTCGCTCACTAGGATGCTCAGTTGCTTCTGGATATTGACGTCGATCGGCGCCCGGGGTATGGCGATGTGCCCGTTCGCTAGGCACGCGGCCACGATTGTCCGGTAGTTGTTCTGCTCGCACAGACCTAGGGCGACACGCTCGCCGGCAGCAACCTCGGCTGCCTTCACCAGCACCTCGTTGTCCTTATCCGGCACGCCGGGCCCATAGATAACCAGAGGAACGCCGACTGCCTCGAGCACGGCTTTGACGGTGGCGCCGATTTCGTCGGCTCCTCGATTCCCGCAATCTGGATGGGCGCTACGAAGACTGAGAGCAACAATGTCTGCCCCGTACTCGACTGCCTTCTGTGCCCAAGCAACCACGTCTTTCATTACGTCGCCCCAGGCTTCTCGAAGCACTGGAGACCAATCAGTTGGTTCAACGTCCTGAATGTGAATGGCGACGACGGGTTTGTGGGGAATAGAACCTTCGAAGTGCAGGAAAGGCAGCGTTGACTCGCCTCCTACTGTGACGGTGCTCGTTCGAGTCCCACCCTCGGCCTTGGTTGCGCCTAAAGTGACCTCGCGAACCTTTCCGGTCCACTTCTCAACTGGTGTCTCGACTGTGACTGGCACTAGTCTTTCTCCTTTCCGCTCGACACATTATTCTCGTAACGTTCACTTGTCCTTTGGGGCCTCCGTTGGCCCCTTGCGCTATGACCGCCGACGCTAGCCAAGCAGCGTCGGCGGTCATCTTCGTGCACGTCTATGTCTGGGGCTTGACTAGCTTATCCTGCTATATAATAGGATCCATGGTCAGCGCGGGATGCCCCTTCTCTTCCAGGAAGGCCAGCAGTTCCTCGACGGTGGTAGCTACCGTACCGTCGGCGATTTTGTCCAACAGGTCAGGCACTCCTTCCCGCTCGGCGGCAGCCTTCAGTTCCTCGGCCATAGTCTCCTTTAGGAACGATGACATCCAGACCACACGTTTGAAGCCGCCCTCAGGGTACAGGAACTTCTTGCTAGTGAGGTAGAACTTGCCCATTCCCATCACCCCAGGGGTCTGGTTTCCACCACCAGCCATTCCGGCCAGCGTGGAGAAGGTCATTCCTGCGGGCGTCATGCCGGGATCCTCGCGGGAAATGACCATCACGCCGTTGGCTTCAGGAACGACCATAGCGATGCATTCAAAGCAGCCGCACGAAGTCATCGGGTACTCCATAATCGAGTACAGGCTGACCGTTTCCACAGCGCGGTTAGAGTTGTTGAACACGAACTCATTGGGCCCGGCCCAAATGCCCTTGTTGGCATCGATCGTGATGCCCTTGGGCACTGGCTTGTTGGGACCAGTGGGGTTGATCTCGTAAGATGCCTTGCAGTCCAGCCAGTTGTAGGCGCCGCAGAGTCCGAGCCGCTCGGGGGCAACTATGCACACGTGATTGGGCGCGAAGCTCTGACAGAGCGTGCAGGAGTAGAACGTGTCCACGGACTCGTCCGTCATACCGGCAAGGCGCACGTTGCGCTCGTGGTAGGCCCGGCGGGCTAGCTGGAGGTTTTCCTCCATTGCCTGAGGATCGGTATACAGGGTTACCTGGACCTTCTGAATGATGGTGGAGAATTCTCCCAGCATTCTGGCTCGGATTATCTCGCCCAGATGGCTTATCTTGAACCCCTTATCGGCACTAGCCGTGCTGATGCGGATCCAGGCGATGTCACGCTGCCCGATATGCTGAATGCCCTCGGCTCCGTTGATGAAGTGGTGAATCTGGCGCTCGAGCACCGGCTCGAAGTCCTTGTCCATCTTGCGGCCGGCTACGTCCACCACTATTCCCAGAGGCATCGCTCCGCCAACCGGCGCAGCGTCGAGCTCAGGTCCGACGACGGTTATCTTTCCATCCTCGACTTCTTCAGCAGGGCGCATTCGCAGATACTCGAAGCATTGAGACCTCTTTCCACCGAACTCGACTCTCAGTTGTTCCTTGCGAACCCGCTCGCCTTCGAAGGCGGAACCATAAGCAACCGGGATGGGAATCTTTGTTATCTTGATTCTGAGACCACGGACCTCGATACACCGCTGAACAAGCTTTTCAGCTCGCTCAAGGTCGTTCTCGCCAGGTATCTCGTCGAAGGGCATGCTCACTACAGCCTCGTAGATGGTGAGCCCGTTAGGGAAGATGTTCGGTATGTGGGTATCGGCGATGGCCGGGAAGCCAAAGCTGACCGCGCCGGCGGCCGTCGCATACTTCAGGTCGTCGATATCGCCCAGCGCCAGGGCAAAGGCCATACTGCGGTACTTGTTGTAAAGCAGGATTTCCTCGGCCTGGCCCGGCTTCACACCTCCGAATGTCAGGGCTGCCCGAGTGGCGAAACCGAGGGCGTGAACCGTGGAGATCGTATCAGAGCCGAACGGCACGGTAAAAGTATCATACCCGAGCTCGACTCCGGCTTCCATCAACTGATCGGTTATGCTCTTCTTGCCGCGCTCAGGGGAGCTTGCGCTCAAGAAAATGAGTATACCGCGCGATTGGAGTTCGCGGATGATCTTGACTGCGACTTCCGTGCTCTTTGCTGTTCCGAGGACGGCCGCGAATCCAGGCATACGTCCGTCTACGAGCTGAATGCCCCAGGATCGCAGTTGAACGTCGTCGATCGGGCCGTTGTACTGGCCCCAGGGGGCCTTCTCAGGCCAATTCCCGTTGATGGAGCGCACGCCCTCGATAAGCTCCTCAGCGAAGAGGGTTGCCATTCCGGCATCGAGAGCGTTTCCCAGGTACGGTAGCCAGAGTCGATCTGAGGGAATTTCTTGTGGCACAAGGTTCTTGCAGTGCTCCAGCGCGGGCGCCATATCGCCCAGCTTCTCGATCTTGATTCCGGTCATACCGTAGATTGTGGGCAGGTAGTAGGCAGTGTTGGTGAACGCAACACGTTGATCTGGGCCATACTTGGCAAGGGCGTTCTTGATCTCGTCTTCAGCCTGGGCAACGATAGCTTGGGCTCCGCGGATCGCTGCTGTGGCTATGAACTTGGACATACATTTCCTCCCGAATGCTTGTGGTTAGAAACGGAGCGGAGAGGTTACTGCCGTGGACCAACCTCGTCGTCTTCTGGTCTTGTGATCTCCTCGCCGCTGAGAAGTCGCCTTTCATATATCTTCAGCCTATGGCACTACGCTACCAGAGTGCGATTATATCATGGCGCCTAGTGCCTGTAAAGGAACAAGCCTGCCTGTCCTGCCTGTCGATATGTCACTCTCTAGGTATGTCGTCTAGCGAACGGCATGGCCATATTAATACACGAGTTCTTTACTGTCAATAGCGAGTGCCTGAGATCGGCGCATAACTCAGGAAGCTGCGCTTTGCTGAGGTTGGGCCCTGCTGAGCCACCACGAAAGGGCGAGTCCTGCCACCAGGACTACCAGTGCCGTGAGTTGGGCGTTCTTCAGCCCCCAGAGTACCACCTCGTTGTCGCGCCAGAAGAAAAGGACGAACTGCCCAACCGAGTAAGCGATCAAGTATGTTGCGAATAGTAAACCCGGCTGGCGCAGCCGAAAGCGTAGCGACCAGAGGATGGCGAACAAGAGGACGTTGAAGAGCAGCTCGTAGAAGGCAGCTGGCTGGTAGGCCACTGTATGGTCAGGTACAAACGAACGGGGATTGCGATAAATAACTCCCCAGGGCAGGTCGGTGGGATAGCCGACGATGTCGCCATTGATGATGTTTCCTACGCGACCAAATCCTTGGCCAACGGCAGCGAGGATAGCCCCCATATCGACCAGCGTCCAAAATGGAACCTTCGCACGCTGGCAGGCGATCGCTGCAGCTATAGTTGCGCCCACTACGGCACCGTAAAAGGCCATACCACCTTCCCATACAGCAAATATGCGCCAGGGCTGCGCAAGGTAGGCTCCCAGATCGGACTGTATTACGTAGTACAGGCGCGCGCCAGCTAGCCCACCAATCAAGCCCCACAGGAACACTTCCCAAAGACTCTCGTCGTCCAGGCCTCGTTGCCTTGCGTACGGCAACGCCACATACAAACCAGCCAATATGCCCACCACGTACATCAAGCCGTACCAGCGCACAGCCAGTGGACCCAGTTGCAGAAGAACGGGATCGATGTCGATGATAATGGGCAGCGATAGCCCAACAGTCATAATAAACCTCGCTTTACATTTTATAAAATACGGTACCCCTTATGCGGGCAACCGCTTGTATACGAGTGCGCCCACAGGACAAACGTCAACACATTCGCCGCATCCCTTGCACCTGGAATTGGCGATGGGCTCATCCGCAAAGGTCGTAACAGTGCGCTCGAAGCCACGACGAGCGAAGCCTATGGCCCCTATGCCCAGCCGCTCCCGGCATACCCATACGCACCTGCCACAAAGCACGCACTTGTTGGGGTTATGGATGAAGACCGGGCTACTATCATCTACGGCTAGGTTGGGCTCCAGCCGCCGGAATCGCTTCCCCTTTAACTTCACGCGAAGGTGGGCGGCTATTTTCTGGAGTTCGCAGGACTTGTTCTTTGGGCACTGGCCGCAATCTACCGGGTGGCTGGCGAGAAGCAACTCAAGGGCAGTCCGTGCCAACTGTCGAGCCTGAGGTCCTTGAGTGTCGACCACCATTCCTTCTCTCACTGGCTCGGTACAGGCGGTAACTGGAACGTTCCGGCCTTCCACTTCCACAAAACACAGGCGGCAGGACGCGGCCGGGTGCGAGACCTCGTGAATAGCGCACAGGTTAGGTATGTAGATGCCATTGTCCAGCGCCACCCACAACAGCTTGTCGCCTTCCCTGGCCTTTATCTTCTTCCCATCTACGGTCAAAGAGACGGTCTTCATCTTCCTATTCCCCATTTCCTTCCCTCTTCTCCTCGGTCGGCACTCGGCTGGGTGGTGACAGCTTGATCACAGCGCCGTACTGCGGCGGGCAGGCATCAAGGCAAGTGTTGCACTTGACGCACTTGTCCTGGTCGATAACCTTGATCCGCCTCTTGTTGGACGATATGGCTTCCACTGTGCAACTGCCCACGCAGGCATCACACGAGCGCCAGCACTTGTCGGGCAGGATGTAGTAGGCGATGAGATCGTGGCACATCAGCGCTGGACAACGCCCTTCCTTTATGTGAGCCTCGTATTCTTCCGGGAAATAGCGTAGAGTGGTCAGAACAGGGTTGGCCGCCGTCTTGCCCAGGTTACACAAGGAGCCCGCACGAACGTCCTCTGCCAAATGGTACAGAGTGTCCAAATCCTCCGCTTTTCCCCGGCCTTTGGTGATGTCGTCGAGGATGGCTAGCATCTGCTTTGTTCCCAGACGGCACAAGGTGCACTTGCCACACGACTCCCTCTGAGTGAACTCCAGGAAGTAACGAGCTACCTCCACCATGCAGTCGTCCTCGTCCAGTACCACCATGCCGCCCGAGCCCATCATCGCTCCTGCCTCTTTCAGCGAATCAAAGTCGATGGGGAGGTCCAGGGCCGACTCGGGCAGACATCCACCAGAGGGACCGCCGATCTGCACAGCTTTGAACCGCTTGCCTTTGGCGATTCCTCCGCCTACCTCGAAAATGACCTGGCGAAGCGTGGTGCCCATTGGCACCTCCGCCAACCCCGTGTTTATTACTTTGCCAGCCAGGGCGAAGACGGCCGTCCCCTTGCTACGCTCCGTGCCAATACTCGCGAACCATTCGGCGCCGTTTTTCATTATGCGCGGTACGTAGGCCAGCGTCTTGACGTTGTTGATGACCGTTGGTTTCCCGAAAAGCCCTTTGGTAGCGGGGAAGGGAGGTCGGTAGCGCGGCACGCCTGGTTTGCCCTCCATGGAAGCCAGAAGAGCAGATTCCTCGCCACATACAAAGGCTCCCGATCCCTGGAAGGTCCGGATGTCGAAATTGAGACCGCTTCCCAGGATGTTCTTTCCCAAGACGCCTAGGCTGCGCGCCTGGCGCAGGGCGTTCTCCACCCTCTCGACCGCCAGAGGGTACTCGGCGCGAACGTAAATGTAGCCTTGGCGTGCTCCTATAGCGTGGGCAGCTATGATCATGCCTTCGATGACCGAGTGCGGGTCACTCTCCAGGATAGCCCTGTCCATGAAGGCGCCCGGGTCTCCCTCGTCGGCGTTGCAAATGACGTACTTGGGCTTCCCGGTCGAAGCACGGCAAGTCTCCCACTTCTGTCCAGTGGAAAAACCGGCTCCTCCTCTTCCCCTCAGTCCCGATTTCTTTATTTCGTGTACAACCTCCTCGGGTTGCATCTTGAGCGCTTTGGCCAAAGCTTCGTAGCCACCGCGAGCGACGTAGTGCTCGATACTCTCTGGATCGATTCGGCCGCAGTTCTCCAGCAATATGGGTCTTTCATAGACGAAGCGAGGGAGATCGTAAAGGGAAGGTATCAGATCGTTTTGCTCGAGCGCTCCCAGGGTGAACTCCAGGCACGGATCATCGCCTTCGATATAGTCGTGGACCAAACGTCGGGCTATATCCGGCGTGACATACCCGTAGGCCATCGGGGGAAAGCCAGGCTTGGCGATAATAACCAGGGGTTCAGCGTAGCAGTGGCCCATGCAGCCCACCTCGATCACCGGCACATCACGATTAGCTCGGCTCAACTCCTCCCTTATTGTGTTAAGCACTTCAAGCGCTCCGGCAGCACGACCACAGGTAGCGGTACCCACTGTGATGACCGGTTCTCCGCTGTTCCAGAGTCTGTCCCACCTGGACAAGGCGTGACTCTTCAATTCCTCGTAGGCTCGGGCCGTATCTTGTAAGACAGCAGCTTTCACTGTTTTTGCTTTTCCCCCTTGTCTTTTGCGAGTCGGTACGAGAGCAGGATCCCATCCACTCGGGTTGGACTGACTTTGCCTTCTACCTCGCCATCAACCACAGTCACCGGCGCCATTGTGCAACAACCTACGCAAGCCACCGTATCCAGATCGAACTCGCGGTCAGCGGTGGTCTGCCCACGGTCTATGCCCAGCCTTCTCTTCCAGGCATCGAGGATGATGTAGCCGCCCTTCATATGGCAGGCAGTCCCCAAACATACCCTGATGGAGTGTTTTCCTGGGGGATTTAGGTTGAACTGATTATAAAAGGTCACTACGCCGTAGACATCCGTCTCCGGTATTCCCAGAGACTTAGCAACGGCCAGCATCGCTTCCCTAGGAAGGTAGCCAAGTCGGGCCTGTATCTGCTGCAGGATAGGCACCAGGCTCTCTTTCTTCCTGCCCAATCGCCGCAGAACCCGTTTGGTCTCCTGTTCGATCAACAACTGCTCTTCGACAATGGTCTCCATTCCGTCTCCCTGTCGAGCGCGACAACGCTCTTCAATCGAGTGATTACTTTTTCCCCCTGTCCGCACATTTTGAACAGTACCCTTCAAGGTACAGGACAGCTCTGGTGACGTTGAAGTCGGTGTTGCGCCGCACCTCTTCCACGAGGTCCCCAACCAGAGGGCTTTCAAACTCCATCACCAGCCCGCACGCCGTACAAATCATATGGTAATGCTCGGTCGACCCCTTTATTTCGTAGTAGCAGTATGCTTCGTCTAGCCTCCTCTCCTCCACAAGCCCCAACTCCTTGAAGAGTCGAAGACTTCGATAAACCGTGGCCAGGCTTATGTGGGGGTCCTTATCCATAGCCATACGGTGGAGCTCCCTTGCATCCAGATGCCTGTTGGCCTGACGCAGCGCATCAAGGAGCAGCCGTCGCTGAGGAGTAGTCGGTCGATCGGTTTTAGTAGCAGTGTCGCGATTGATTCTCATTCTCAGATCGCATTCTAACACTCTCGGTTCTTGGTGTCAAACTGAGGAACGGCGGTTGTTGGTAACGGCGGTTTGACAAAAATGAGGCCGAATGTCATACTCTAGGGGATGCTTTCAAACTACACGTTAGGCAGCCAGGCGCTTGCCTCAATGGAAAACGAAATAGGTGAGGTTCTTCTGAGTGAGGAACAGATTCAGACGAAGGTCAAGGAGATCGGGGCGGCGATTTCGAGGGACTACCGTGGCAAGAAACCCTTATTGGTGGGCGTGCTGAAGGGTAGCGCCAATTTCGTGGCCGACCTGATCCGAGCCGTTACCATACCCGTCACTCTGGACTTTATCGCCGTTTCCAGTTACGGGCCGGCCACGCGGTCTAGACATCTTCATATGACGAGATCTTAACAAATGAGTCAAGTTTTAGGCGACCTTGCCCAGTTTGGCACGATCAATGATCTCCTCGATTTGACGAT
>Ga0315298_1002001_pt1 | contig 35974 bp, 41 predicted proteins | sample WHS_1_MG_FD_203077 | JGI IMG/M metagenome (GOLD analysis project Ga0315298, IMG submission 203077) | Extremophilic microbial mat communities from Washburn Hot Springs, YNP, Wyoming, USA - WHS_1_MG | ecosystem: Environmental > Aquatic > Thermal springs > Hot (42-90C) | place: USA: Wyoming...
GTATAGATTATTGAGTAGCAATTTTTAATTTGGTTAGGGATTAACTTTGGTGACATTGAAAGTGTTTGGAAGGGTGTGGCTTAGTGGGGCGTCTTGTTCCCACCGGTGTAGATGGCGTTGATGTTGTTCTTGGTGGTTTTCCTAGTGGCGGTTTAATTGTCTTGGCTGGTTCTCCTGGAACTGGCAAAACATGCTTTTCTGCCCAATTTGTTTATCGTGGATGCGTTGACTATGGCGAAGGTGGTGTTTATGCGAGCTTTGCCGAGAGCAGGGAAGTCTTCTATGATAATATGAAGGCTTTAGGCTATGATTTCGAAAAGCTTGAAGAGGAAGGAAAATTCCGCTTTCTGGATTTTTTAACAGTTAAGGAGGAAGGTATCCCACATGTTGTTAGCATGATTCTGAAGGAAGTGGCGCAAACTGGGGCGAAACGCTTAGTGATTGATTCGTTATCCGCAATGGCTCAAGCATTCAAAGACCCCCATGAGATAAGGGTGATGCTTCATTCAGTTTTAAGCAAGATTTGCAGAGCCCTCGAGTGTACAACTTTAATTGTCGTGGAAGGCCCATGCGAAGATAAAGTGGCCTATGGCGTGGAAGGGTTTATTGCCGACGGATTAATCGTCCTAAAGAAAAACCGCCAAGAAGGTGGAAGACATTTACGAAAACTTGAGTTAGTTAAGATGAAGGGGACTCCAACTCCGCAAACAGAGTATGTATTCACGCTTAAGGATGGCTTCAAACTCTTCCCATCCTTCAAAGTAAAGCCTGTTGATAAGCCGCGAAGATTTAAACCTCAACCCGAAGATGGCCAATTTTTCTCCACAGGCTCACCTGACTTAGATTTAATGCTTGGTGGAGGCTACCCGAAAGGCTCAACCGTCCTTTTAGAAATTGATGAGCATATTTCAACATTACAATATCACCTTTTAGCGGTTCCCACATGCTGGAATTTCGTCACTCATGGGAGAGGCGTAATTATAATTCCTTCAGCCGGTGTAGATGCTAATCTTATCTTAAAGAGGAGTGAGGAAGGGGGCTTAACGAAGGATGAGGTAGCTAATCTTCTTAGAGTATGTGTTAAAGACGACTATGGATTTAAATTGGAGCCTTACCTTGTCCCATTCAAGGGTGAGTGCGTTTCAGAGGACTATAAACGATATTTAGAGGTTGAGCAGGAGCTTATGGAGAGAACAGGGCAACCGATACTACGAGTAACTGGAGCAGATATGCTCATAAGCGCTTATGGATTAAAGGAAACAGTTTCATTTTTGAGGTTTGACGCTTCGAAAATAAGGGAAACTGGAGGTTTGGGCATACTCATTCTTAAGCCGGGCTACCGAAAACTGGCGAAAATTCTTGCTTCAATTGCGGAGGTTCATCTGAAGATAACGCGGGAATGTGGGATACCTATTGTTTATGGCATTAAGCCTAGAACAAGCTTTTACGCTATTGAAATGGACGTGTCAAATGGCTACGCGATGCCGAAACTTACACCAATAATTTAAAAGATAGGTGGTAAAGGCCTTGGCTGCTCCTAGGAGAAGGTTTGACGCGGTTCTCTCCGAAGCCATAGATGAGGGTTTAAAAGCCGTTCTGGGCGAAACTGGAAGGGAAGTCGTTTATTATAATCTTAAAAGCATATACGGACTCGAGAGGGAAAGTGTTTCAAAAAATCCTGAGATTCTCCTTGAATCACTATATAGGTTATTTGGAGCTGGAGCAGAAGTAATCGAGAGGGTGATTTTGGAAAAACTATGTCTCAAACTGGGAATAAAACCTGAGAATGTAAAACTCATCGATTTTATAAGAGGTATTAAGCGCCAATATGAATAAGGTCCTGCGTCAATTGCACTTTTCAATGAGTATGGCCGCATTTTGACTTTAGCTAAGTTTTGGTTGGCTGATTGTTATTGGACGTTTTTGCACATGTTTATATCCGCATTCGCATTTGAATCCAATAATTTTTCCTTTATGCCTTACAACATGCCATTTTTTGGCGTTGCAATTTGCGTTTTGCCTATGAATTTTCCAGAGGATCTCGGCTTCCCTTCTCGTTAAGGGTACGTAATCCTTCGCGGCGGTCAGATACCATATAGCGTATGCTGCAAACGTTGCCCATAAGGTGGGGGCGATTATTTCCAACATTTTCTCACCTTCGTATTTATGTTGAACTCAAATACGATATGTCTTTTTTAAGACATATCAATAAAAGAATATTCCATCCAACGATTTAAACATTATGCATATATGTTTAACACAAAAACTCAAAGCGAACAAGTCTTTCTGAACCTTGGTTCTGGATTGTTAAGAAAATTCTTCAAGATTGTTGACTCTTATTTTAGAAGTCTTCTTTCATGCATGTATTTTCTTTTTGCATACTCTATCCTTGCGGTGAATTTCATCCTTAACATCAAGTCATATTGTTTTTTACTCATATTAAGTTCTTTGCAGATTTCTTCTGTTAAACGCTTTTCAATTATTCTCTGTCCGTCTGGACCGAACACTTCTTTTAAGCATGCTGAAAGTTCAGTTATATGTTTGTGTTCATCTCCTTCTTTAACGCCATACTTCCAACGCATAAAGTGGTAAATGACTAAAGCGAGACTGCTGTTTATACTTTCGAAGCCAACGTCTAATATTCTGCGGAGAAAAGTGTTAAACTCCTCTTCAAGCTTAACTGAATTCTTTACTTTGGGATGGGCTTCCAACACGGTAACCTTCGGCCAGCAAAAATAGAATAGAACGCATTGAACCCTTATTCCATTCTTATGCTGGCAAGCGATTATAGCTAACTTTACTAATTTAAAGTTTATGAACTTACAGTACAACATCGATACAATTTAATACCGAACACATTATTAGGTGGTATATTTTCATATATTTATTTATATTGGCATTAGATCATTGAGTATGGTAAGCTTGAATAAATATGAGATTGTCAAGCTGTTGGCGAAGGATTATACTATTGAAATCCTCTCAGCATTGAGTGAAAAACCGCTAAGGTATGCTGAACTAAAGAAACATTGCCCCAACGACAGAACAAGAACCATACGGCTTAAGGAATTAAAGAAGGTTGAACTCATATCTGTAATAGTGAAGGAAGTTGAAAACCACGACTTTCTACATTATCAAATCACGGAGAAAGGAAGGAAAGCCCTCCAACTAATCAACCAACTAGCAGAAATATGAAGCTTCAACATGACTCTGTTCAACAATAACCAAAAAGAACTTAATAATGAACATTGTCGGTTAGTGTTATGCATTCTTAAATGTGGGTTTTCTAGAATAGGTAAAAACTTTTATTTGCAGGAAAACCACAGACTTTGATTAGGTATGTTAGCCCTTTAAGGTGCTTTTTCATCACTTCTTTGGGATAGTCTTCTTTCTTCCGAAAGGGCATGTGGCTGAGAAGTATTTTATGAAGCGTGTTAGGATGGATGGCTGTGGAGTATTACACTGATGTTTCGTTGTCTTGCATAAGCCTGAAGATCTTGCGGACTCCGCCAACTCATGCTTCTGTAGTGGAAGTGGGCAAGTTTCCGCCAGCCCTCAAGTGTCTTCCTCGATTCGCATTTTCTTAACGAGGCTCACTGCCTCGCCGGGAGCTTAGGAAATACTTTACTACAACCTTCTTGCCGAACCGCTCATGGATATGGACGTTTTGGTTAAGGGCCTCCAAATGGCTATTAGGCCTGAAGGTGTTTGGTGCGAATACTGCCAAACGGACAACTGCAGACATATGCAATACGTCAACCATAACAAGAGAAATTATGTGAAAATTGGGGAGAGCGATGGAAACCATAAAACCGCCGAAACTAAAGGCAAAGTGCATGCGTTTAAAAATGAACGTTATATGGCGACACGTGAAAAACGATCAGAATGGATTACCAATCCACCTACTATTTTGTTTAAAGTTTCTTTAATTCTTTCGATGGTTTCTTCTGGTGTTTTTGCTTCTATTAGACAGATTTTGTAGTGGTTTGCGAGTTTTCTCCCGTTTTCGCTTATTTTTGGTATGGCAATTAGGATTGCCTTTTCAATGTCTGAGTCGTAGGTTTTAGCAAACATGTCGATTACCGCGTGATCCGGAACTTGTTTTCCGTCTGGTGATGTGGATATGTTTATGGCCAATCTTTCCGATTTTCTTCCATTGTTGTAGGCTATTATGTCGAACATATGTTTTACGCCTGATCTGCCCTCCATGAAGCCTGGGGTTTCCACCTTGAAGCCCTTTTCTTCCAACAGTTTCCTTATAGGCGCTAATATGGACCATTCCGAGGTTGCGGTTTTAACGAAGTCCTCGTTTAGGCGATATTTGTAGGCTTCTTTGATTTTGGCGTTTTCGAATGTGAAGCTTGTTTGGCAGTTTCTGCAGAAATGCTTTGGAGTTGGCATGTCAAAGCTTCTTCCGCATTTGTTGCATGTGCACCATAGGCCGGCCCTCCTGTAATCCACGTCCTCCACGGTGAGTTTGCGTCTACATTTTGGGCAGATCAACTCCACACCGCTGACAAACTTCTCTTCAATATCTATATATCCGCATCTAATATGCTCAATAAGCGAGCTCCTTTTGATGTCATAAGAAAGGCAGAATGGGCAACAATATTGAACCGAGACGTTCATGGAACCGCATTTTGGGCAATGAACAGCTTTGTCGTAGAGCTCTCGCTTAAGAACGCTAGCCTCAACAAGCATTGCCAGAAACTTTTCAGCATCTTCAGATTCGCCAATTATCTCCTCAACATCGGGATAAACAAAGCCTCTTTTTAAATCAAAAATTGGCATCAAGGCATCAATGCTTCCGCTCATAAACTTATTTAACAAAGCCTGAACACGTCTATCGTCAAGCGGACTTTTAACGGTCATCGCCTTTACTCACCGTTGCCAACCACTTGAAACTCAAACTCGCATGTTCCGCCTTCCCAAGAGGCGCATCTCCGCTCTCTAACAGTTACATTCTTACTAAAAAGCTCTGAAAGGAATCCAGCCATAAAATTTGAAAGAAAATGGCAGCCAAAATTGTTGCCAACTTTTCTGACGCGAGTTTCAAGGGAGTTTCTAACAGAAAACTTTCCCATTCCAAGTTCCGCGTCAATGTTTGAAAAGTTGAGTTCTCCCCAATTCCATCCATCCAAAGTTTCACAAAGCTTTTCAATGGATTCCTCGGCGCTGAAACCATATTTTCTAAATTTTTGGCAAAGCCTTTTCCCGCAGGACTTCGCCATCGCGGCGATGATGACTATGGCGCCTGAGGCAAAAAGCTGTTGTAATGCGTTCTCCATCTCCGCCAGCATTTCAAACTCTATGAAAAATCCGCCACTCTGTTCAAGGACATCCCTCATCAGCAAAACTCTCCATTACTCTGGAATTGTCCAGTTCTTGTATTCAAGGTAGATGCCAATCAACGCCAAAACTCCACCAAAAAGCATTATTAGGCCACCTGCAGCATGAAACGCCCAACTTTCAATGCCCAAAATGTATTTAAGTGAAAATATGGATGAGCTTATAGCCAAAGCTAAAACGCTAAAACAAATAAAATTCCACGGCTTGCTCAGGGCGCCGCCCTTAAACACTGAAAGCAACTTACAGGCGAAGTATACTAAACAAACGTTCACGGCTAAAGCTACAATATTCACGGCAACATGAAACAGCTCCATCAGCAACCCAACCTTAAAACTCAACAGGCACAACTTAACAAATTAAAATTGTGAATCATAAATACATAATAATCATATCTCAGCAACAAATCCATCAGATGTTTAAACCACAGATGTAAAGAATGCAGCTTGAAATGAGTTTATTCGAACGTCTAAACTACTAGCTTCAGAGCGGCCCAAAGCAAACAGAAAATTTTAACGGGACAAGAAAACTCCACCAAGATTAGTCGTAGACTATCGATTTTTGATATATATCAGAGATCGTAATAACGAATATATTAAATCTTACGATACTTGTATAGAGGTAAAACATGACAACAGTTCAACGAAACTACACAATGTTCGAAGAAAACACTTCCAAACCATTAAAAGATAGGGTAAGATACGAAAAGGTTTTCATAGAGGCTGTTGACGATGGCTTATCTATACTTGGAGAATCGGCTAAAAAGAGTGTTTACTTCCATCTCGAAAGAATCTACGGCATCAAGAAAAAAGACATTCCATTCAAAACTGAAGAATTCGCTAAAGCCCTTCAACAAATCTTCGGCTTAGGATCGAAAATAATCTTAATAGAGATTATGAAAAAATTCCACGAAAAACAAAGATTCCATCATAAAGAGTTATATGAAAAACAGCTTAGCAGAAGGTGACCAAAATCCAGCATCGAACTCTTTCAGTAATATCGATAAAGCTTCATTCACAAGGCACATACAGGAAGGTACGAGGACGTTGAGTTGAAAGCAAGAAAAATGTGACACTTCATCTGCAGAAGAGCTAAGGCAGCAGTTAGGACAATTAAACTTGGGCTCAAAAATTAAAAGAGGCCCAAATCAACACCCTTAACGTTCCTTCACTTGAACAATACCAGAAATTTCTTGAGGAAAAAGGATAGCGCCATGAGTTAATATTTGGAAACGATTGTGGATATAATCGTAGTGTTATAACATAGCCAAAAAAGAGTTAGAAGTTTATAAGCGAGAAAAAGAACAATATAATTGGGAAAAAATGAGCAGGGCAGTTTTGGACGCAATATTAAACGCCATGCAAGTTTTGCTAAGCGAAATTGAAAGGGAGCAACTATACCATGAGCTATTAGCCTATTTTGGGCTTATAGGCGCGGCAGATGAGTGTCAAGCCTTGGAGGCTGCATGGCAAGACTCATATAATAGGCGTGAAATTGAATACTTTATCCATGCTTGGCTTTCAAGGAGGAGAAAGCGTAAAGAAGAACCCATAGCTGGGGTCGTGTAACTGTTGGACCCTGAATCCATATTGGCAGCAGCCATACTCATAATCGTCCTACTAATGTTCATTTTCATGTTTGCAATTGTGGCTTTATCCTTCATTAAATGGTTTAGAACGCCAGCCTACCCGCCGTCGCCAATCATAAAAGTTGAAGATTATTCTTGTCCAAAATGTGGATCAAAAGAACTTGAAGTCGTAGGGAGAAGAACCCTAAGGTGTAAGAAATGCGGCACAACGTTCACAATACAACCAGAAACAGCTGAAGAACGATGGATTGTTTGGCCTTTCTTCTGCTGGTTTCCAATAATATTGCCAATACCTGTTAAAAACTCATAAAGCGATACAATGTTATCCTTTGGAGGTAACGATAAAAGCTCATGTTTAGCTCAACAGCGTTCAGGCTGACCTCTTCCTCTAAGGTTTCTGGATAGTTTGCTTCCGGGGTCTATTTCTTCAAGCATTTGGATGAGGATTTGCCTTTCCTCATTGTGCATAATTCTTTCGTCCGTCATGGCTGCTGCTCTCGCATAGATTCCCTCGTCTAAAAGGTTTTTAAGCGCTTGAAAGGGGAGCGTGTAAAACTCCCCCATTGCTCCTGTTCTTTGCGTGAAGCTTTCTGGTGTGGCTGCTTTTATGGAGACTCTTACGTATAGCCTGTCTTTAAACTCGACAATCTTTTCACGTAATCCTTGTCGTTTCCGAGGATTATCCCATTTGCTTCAAGTATGAAGAGCTTGTATTTTGACCATTCCACATATTGTAGGAGGCTTAGAGGGTGCTCTTTTCCTATTGCCGGCTCGCAGCCGGACAGCCTCAGCTTATCTATTTTCCGTATTATTTTTCTCCAATAGTCAGAGTATGTTATGCCTTGTTCAGCTGCCTTGAAAAGCATTTGGGCCGCCTGCCTTGGCGAGTAGTATTTGCCGAATTTTTCTGGAAAGTCTCTGGACCAGTGTGACCAACAGTAGAAGCATCATAGGCAGCAGGCCTATAGCATAGCCCGTCGCAATTCCCCTGTAAACTGGAACAGAATAAAAGTCGGTGTATTTACGTTCTAAGCCATCCTCGCCTTTCCTCGTCACAATTTTCTCTGTTTCCTCTGCCAGTTTAATTGGGTTGAAGGGTTTAAAGCCAGGCGACAAAAACCTTTGATAGTTTACGGCTAAATTCAAGTTAAATTTCTCCAGAAAGCTTCACAATTTTGGGCTTCACTATGATTTTCATTTCGCCCTTACTATTTACTGTTGCTAACCCAATGCCGCTTGCCTGAAAAACATTAGTGTCAAGCCTTTCAGCCTACTCTGAGACGTCACAAGCAAAGCCATATCATAATCGTGGGCTAAAGCTTCTAAAAGTTGTCCTAAACCGTGAAGTATGTCATCCTTGTCGCTTTTAAGCTCAACAGCCATCCGCCAACTCCTAAACTTGACTTCACCGTCTATTAGACAATTTCCACAATGTATACCGCCCCTTGGAAAATAAGGCTTGGCCTCTTCAGTTTTGAATAGTATCTTTCTGCTGCCCTCTGCCCCTCAACCTGCCTCAACAGCTGCCCAAATCTATCCTCGCCCTCTATGCTTGAAGCTAAAGAACCCAAAGTCCTACACTGCTCTTCAACGCGCTTTTTCAACTCCTCTATTCTTTCTCCGGCCATAGGAGGGTCCCAAAGGCCGATGGACAGATCAGCCCGTAAAGAGCTGCTTCTGGTAAAGAAGGCGTTTTAATGGCGGGTCCGCCGGGATTTGAACCCGGGACCTTCGGCTTAGAAGGCCGACGCGCTTTTTGGACCATATTCGTTGTCCAAACTGCGCTACGGACCCCTCATTTATTTTTCGAGAAGGATTGGATAAGCTTTTACCCAGCATTCTGTGGGCTAAGATTTTTCCTTAAACCTTATTAATATTATTTCTAACAGTGTAATTTGGGGAAGGCACTTGTCCGAAATTAGGACAGGGGAGATTCCTATTCCCCTTGTGAATTATGTTTTCCTTATAAAATACCGTAAGTCTCCTTATTATGATATAGTCCAACATTTGTTAAGGGAAATGGAAGTTCATTATGAAAGGGTTGGTGGTTGTTCTGAAGTGATTTACACGATCAATCCGAGGATGTTGCAGGAGGATATTGAAAGGAGAGTTAGAAATGAGAAGGTCACAACGGTTAACATTTGCCGTACAATATTAGCTCTTCTGTATGGCTGTAAGCTCCGTGAAGGTGAAGACTTTTATGTTACAACGACAAGTGGTGGGAGAAGAAACTATCATATTAGGGTGAACAGTAAAACTTTGAGTCTTCTGCGGAAGTTCTTGTAATCTCTAATGTTGCAGTTTAGCGTCAACAATCACCAGTTCCTTTTAGCTTGCTTTTTTATTAAAGATGGTTACAAGGGCGGTGAAGCATGTGCCTTTTGGTCTTGTTTTTTACGTAGATTATGAGTTAAGACTCTACGTATATGGCTGGCCGCATGGGTTTTGCTAAGTTTGCTTTATTTTTTGGGTCGTAGCGTTCTGGGCTGTTTTCTTCGAAAATTATTACATCCGCGTTCAGTTCACTTTTGAGGAAGTTTTCCGCCTCTTTTAGAATTTGGTTTTCATTTATTTGGCCTATTTTGATCAGTTTTTGTTTCTCCTCCGTCGGTGTTTGGTTTACTTCTTCTATTATTCTGTTTGCGAAGTCTGCTGTTTCTTTAGCCTTTGTTTTCAATTCTGGGTCTTGCAGCAATTCTTTCATCAAGGCGTTTAGTGTGATTTTGCCTTCTATGGATTTTTCGAGCGCCGTTAGGTAGATTTTCCATTTCCAAGACGCTGCTGTGTAATAGAATACCCTTTGTGGTTTTACTTTTGTAGCCCTTATTATATTGCGGGTGTCTTCCAGGACTTTTTTGACAAGGTTTTCGCTTTCTTCGGCTTTCAAGTCCACTTTCGTTTTGTCTGGTTTTGGCCAAGGTGCCTGTGATGCAAAGCCTCTGTATCCCATTATTTCCCATAGTTCCTCGCATATGTGTGGCGCGAAGGGTGTCAGCATTAATATTTGGCTTTTTAAAACTTCGCGAACTACACTCTGTTTCGCTTTTGTACGTCTCTGGTACCATTGGAGGTCCTGATCCAATTCGAAAAGTATTGTTTGAATGGCCTTTCGCATTTCCAGCTTTTCCATGGCCTCCGTTGCTTTTTCGACGTGTCCTTGGAGGCGGCTGAGCATCCACTTGTCAATGGTTGTTATGTCTCCCTCACGTTCGCCGGTTGTTTGGATGTTTTGCAAAACAAGCTTGTAAAGTCTTTCCAATTTCCCACGCATGGCTTTGGCGACAGCTGGGCTGAAGTCTGCATCTTGAAGCAGTTCGGCAGTGGCGAGGACGCTTAGCCTTATGGGGTCTGCACCGTAGGTGGCTAGGCCCTCCCTTAGGGGTATGATGTTGCCGAAGGATTTGCTCATCTTTGCCCCCTCCATTGTGACGACGCCGTTTGTCACTATCTGTCTTGGCCAAAGCTCCTCTGGGAATATGGCTGTGTGGTTAAAGATCATGAAAGTTAAATGGTTTGGAATCAGTTCGTGAGCTGAATGTCTACTATCCAGTGGATAGAAGTATAGAAATTCCCTTCGCATACTTTCTAATATCGACGGCCCTATCCCGGTTTTTTCAGCTATCTTTTCGGGATTCCCTTTTCCTAGGAAAATGTAGTCGAAAACTTCGTCGGTGAGCTGGTTGGGCTGGATGTTATGCTTTTTAATATGGTGGGCTATTGTATAGTAGGCCATGTAAATCGTTGAGTCTGATAGGGATTCAATTATCCAGTTTGGGTCCCAAGGCAGTTTTGTTCCAAGGCCGGATTTTCGGGCGCAGGCTTTCTCACGAAGCCAGTCTATTACGTACTTGTATTGGACGCGCAGCTCTTCCGGGTAGATCTTCATTTTTTCTAGGCATTTATGAGCTAGGGCTTTCCATTCCGAGTTGCCATAGTCTATAAACCACTGGTCTTCAAAAATTTTCACAACACATTCCGCGCCACAGCGACACTTCACCGGCCTGTTCATAAGCTCATACATAGTTGTTGCCTTTCCAGAAGCCGTTAAATCATACTTGATTCTTTCCTTTGCTTCAGCCACAGACATGCCGGCGTATTTTCCAGTGTTTCCTTTCATTTTTCCGTTGTGGAATTCGTTTCTATAGACTTCTCTCGTCGCTTCTTCAAGTTTGGGATCTGTCTGCTCCTTTATACCCATCCGTTTAACAACATCGGCCGCTGGAAGCTCGGAATACCCGGGAACCTCAATTATTGAGATGGCTCCAATTGACTTTATCTCCTCCACTTTAAGTTCATATTCCACAAGCTTTTGGGTTTCACTTTTCAGATTTTCCAGGGCAACGTAATCGTAGGGTGCGTGTCCCGGTACGGACATAACTACACCCGTTGCATTTTTAGGGTCAACGAAGTCCGCTGGCAAAATGTAGATTTCATCTTCGGTGACAGGATTGGTTGCTTTCTTGCCGATGAGCTCTTTTCCGGTGAAGTCTTCGAGGATGCTTACTTGACGGCCTTGGTAGGTTAATTTTTCGGCGCATTCTCGGCTTATTATCCATTTTTCGCCGTCAACGTTGGCTTTTACGTACGTGGCTTCTGGGTTTACCCAAATGTTTGTTACGCCGAAGACTGTTTCTGGGCGTAGGGTTGCTGTTGGGAGAACCCATTCGCCGTGCTTGAACTTTATTAGCGTGAATTCGCCTATTTCCGGTTCCACGTCACCTTGTGTGTCATGTTGTCCAACGGGGTTTTCGTCCTTTGGACACCAGCCCACTGGGTGGCTCCCGCGTTTAATGTAGCCTTTTTCACGAAGTTTGCGGAACTGCCATTCTATGAAACGGCTGTATTGAGGATCCACCGTTGTGAATTCGCGTCTCCAGTCTATAGAGTAGCCTATACGCTTCATGCCTTCCTTGATCTCCTCATGGAAGTAGCGTGCCATGCTAAGCGGATCCGTTAAGTCCTTCAGTTTTTCCTTTGGGACTTTGTAGACGTTTATGAAGTCGTTTATCAGTTCTTGGTCGTTTTCCGCCAGCCGCCTCGCCATAGCCAAAACGGGGGTTCCGGTGTAGTGGAAAGCCATTGGTAAAAGAACGTTGTAGCCTTTCATGCGCATGTATCTTGCATATGCGTCAGCCAGCGTGTAGGTTCTAGCGTGGCCTATGTGTTGGGGTGAATTGGGGTAAGGGTAGGCCACCGTTATGTAGAATTTGGGCCTTGATGGGTCGGGGTTTGCTTCAAAAATTTTTGCTTCTTCCCAGCGTTTCTGCCATTTTTCCTCGATTTTCCCTAAAAACTCCATAAAATCTTCTGAGCTGCCTCTGGAGATATTAAATGTTTTTTCTTCTGGTGGTGAGAACGTAATCCCTCATTTTCGCACCGTCCTAGATAACGCGGAGCCTCCATTAAACCTTTACTCTTCTAAATGAAAGGTTTAAAGCTGAGGCTAGGGTTTAGCCTTGCATTTTTTCCCTTATACTTCTTCGCTTTTCCTCAGGTAGAGGTCCGAACTTTTTGATCCTTTCGGTGAACATTGTGAAGAGTTCTGCAGCCTTCTTGTAAACTGGAAGCGGCACATAGCTGTACCTCAATCTCATCGCCTCTATTCCGAAAGCCGCCAACTCCTTACCCAAGTCTATCATGCGCTTCTTGGTGAATTTTTCGTCTATTTCTTCGCTTCCCTCAATGACCAGTACGCCGTCTGCTCCGTAAGCAAAAGCTGTTAGAATATGTTTTTTCCCAAGGATGGCGGTGGTTGGGACAGCCACTATGCGGATGTTTTCCGGATAGTTGGCGCGGTCAAGCCCTAGAAAGTCCATGCCAGTGTAGCCCACGTTTTTGTCTACAAAGGCAATTATCCGTATTTCTTGCGGTCCCTTGTCCGCTAAAACCCCTTTAATTGTTGCAGTTATCTGCCTAAACGTGGAGTTTTTGAAGTCTATAGCTTCCTGTGGACATGCCGGGATGCAGGCGCCGCAGCCGTTGCATTGGAATGGGTCGATTTTGGCTTTTCCCTCCTGCATTGTTATGGCGTTAACTGGACAAATTTTTACGCATTCGCCGCAGCCGTTGCAGAGGTCTGCTATGACAAAGGCCTTCTCCGGACTTGTGGTTATGTACTCGCTCTTCAGGAAAAGCGCTGCCCTTGCAGCCGCACCCAACGCGTCTGAAACTGTGTCTCGTACGTCTTTTGGGCTTAAGGCGCAGCCGCATGCAAAGATTCCGGTGACAAGCGAGTCAACGGGGTCGAGTTTCGGATGCTTCTCTGTGATGAAGCCGTCTTCGCCTAAGGGGACCTTCATCTTTTCAGCCAGATCAATTAATCCGTCCGGCGGAACCATAGGCGTCGCCAAAGCCACCATGTCATATTCGTCTTCGCGGACCTCGCCGGTTAAGGTGTCCTCGGCTTGGACTACAAGCTTCCCGTTGGCGTTTTTCCAAACCTCCGCTACTTTACCCCTTATGAAGACAACGCCAGCTTCCTGGTCCCGCCAATACAAGTCCTCATAACCCTTTCCTGTGGCTCTAATATCCGTGTAATAGATGGTGACGTCTATTCCAAGCATTTTCTTGAGAACATAGGCTTGTTTAAGGGCGTACATGCAGCATATTCGGCTGCAGTATGGGATGTGGTTTTTGTCCCTTGAACCGGCGCAGAGCACTATGGCGATTCTCCGGGCATCGCTTCCATCCGCCCTTTTAACATAACCTCCGGTCGGTCCGGTAGCAGACGTCAACCTCTCCAAATCCATCATGGTGATAACATCCTTGTATATGCCGTACCCGAAGTTCTCCAATTTCCGAGCGTCGTAAAGCCTGTAGCCTGTAGCCAATATTATGGCGCCCACATTTAACTCAACCATTTTGCCTGTGTCGTTCAGGTTTATGGCTTTCGCCGGGCAAAGTTGCTCGCATTTCCCACACTTGATACAAGCGTTAAAGTCTATGGCGTAGGCGGATGGAACGGCTTGAGGAAACTCTATAAAGGCAGCTTTCCGCTGGGACAAACCCTCATTAAACTCGTCTGGCACGGTGACAGGGCAAACTTTGGCGCAGACACCGCAACTCCGACATTTCTCAACGTCGACACCTCTAGGCTTCATGAAAACCTTCACAATGTAGTTTCCTGGCCGTCCGCTAACGTCCTGAACCTCAGCATAGGTCAACAGGTTAACATTAGGGTTCCTTCCAACTTCAGCCATCCTCGGCGTTAAAATGCACTGAGCACAGTCCAATGTGGGGAAAACCTTCGTGAGCTTCGCCATGTTCCCACCTATGCTCGGCCGCCGTTCCACAAGGTGAACCCTATATCCCAAATAGCCAAGCTGCAGAGCGGCTGTTATGCCAGCTATGCCACCGCCAACTATGAGGATTTCTCTGGAACCCTTTTCGCTAATCACCCCTAGTGGTTCAAGTTCTAAGCTGCGTTCGTATCCGCCTCGTATTAGACTTATGGCTTTCCGCGTTGCTTCCGGGTTCGGTTTAGGGCCGTGTACCCATGAATCTTGTTCTCTTATGTTAACGAATTCAAGCATGTAAGGGTTCAATCCAGCTCTTTCGAGAACGCTTTGAAAAGTGGCCAGATGCATTCTAGGTGTGCATGAGGCCACCACGACCCTGTCAAGGTTCTCCTTTCTTATGGCTTCGGCGATCATCTCTTGGGCGGGCTTTGAACACAGATACTTATGATGTTTAGCAACAACAACGTTCTCCCAACTTTTAACGGCGTCAACAACGGCTTTCACGTCGACGACGTCTCCGATGTTGCCACCACACTCGCACACAAAAATGCCTATACGTGGTGGCTTCTTAGGCTCCCTTTCTTCTAACATAGTTGAATATCCCAGCATCTATGATTTTTAGTTCCTCATAAAAGGAGAAACACTTTTAAAATCTTTCCTCTAACTTCAAGGAAAGTGATGTAAAAGATGAATGTTCAAGAACTTGTCCAAAAGCATAAACTTCTGGAATGCATACAATGCGGCACGTGCACTGGAAGCTGTCCAGTGGCCAAAAAGGCAAACCTAAACGTTAGAAAGTATATGCGGGAAGTCTCCACCTTTGGAAAGCTTACTGTTCATCCGCCAAACGAGCTATGGAGCTGCACAACATGCTCTACGTGTGGTGTGCGCTGCCCAAAGGACCTGAACCCCTACGAGTTTCTGATAGACATTAGAAGCATGGCTGTCGAAGAGGGGCAAGTAGCGCCAACTATTAGGGACGCCCTTGAAAGCGTTTTCAAGAATGGGAACCCGTGGGGTAGGATTCGCGGTAAACGTGCAGAGTGGAGTCAAGGGTTAAACGTGAAACACTTCTCTAAAGGAGCAGAAATCCTATATTATGTGGGTTGCACTGCGTCCTATGATCCGAGAGTTCAAAATGTTGCAAAAAGCCTTGTTAAGTGTTTTGAAGTTGCCAACCTAAACTTCGGAGTTCTGGGCGAGGAGGAGAACTGTTGTGGAAGCGAGGTTTACGGCATGGGGGAGAAGGGACTTTTTGACTTCCTTGTTGAGGAAAACATGAAGATCTTCGGCAAATACGGTGTCAAACAGTTAGTAACAAGTTGTCCTCACGGCTTTAATGCCTTCAAAAACAGGTATAACCAGACGAGTTTTGAGCCACTACACCACACTCAGCTTCTGGCAAAGCTTATTGAAAGTGAAAAACTGGTTCCGGCGAAGGAGTTGAACAAGAAGGTTATCTATCATGACCCTTGTTATCTGGGCAAGCAGAATAATGTTTACGATGAGCCCCGAAAAATCATTGAAAGCATTAAAGGCGTAAAACTTCTCGAATTCGACCGTTCAAGAAGCAGGAGCTTATGCTGCGAAGGCGGAGGTGGTAGAATGTGGATAGACATTCCGGGACCGCGGCTTGCAGAGATCCGTGTCAAGGAGGCTGTTGAGGTTGGGGCTGAAGTTTTGGCTGTAGCTTGCCCCTTCTGCATGCTGACCATGGAGGACGCCGTTAAAACCACTGGAAATGAGGGTAAAATCCAAGTTTTAGACGTTGCTGAACTGCTGGCGTTAGCCCTATAAAGCCTCGAGGCTAGAGTGAGCGCATAAATGAAGAAGAGGATGGGCAGTTTACCAATGCCTAGGCTGCGGGAGGATAGTACCGCAAGAGGAATATGAAATGTTTGACGGTATGCGTCAAGAATTTTTTGAAATAGATGATAAACGAACTGGACCACGAAGATGATTGAGGAATCTGAATGGAAACATGGGAGCTGATAATAGTTGGAGCTGGCCCCGCCGGCTTAACAGCTGGAATATACGCTGTTAGAAGCGGGCTGAAAACGTTGATAATTGAGGAGAAGATCGCCGGAGGCACTGTTGGGGACGCTCCTGTTATTGAGAACTACCCCGGTTTCGGAAGCATTAGCGGTGCTGAGTTGGCGCAAAAGTTTGCGGCACAGTGTAGGAAACTCGGAACAGTTATTCACGAGTTCGAAAGGGTTGAGGCTTTAGAATTGAGGGGCGAAGAGAAGGCTGTGAAGACGGATAAAGGAGTTTACAGGGCTAAGGCTGTAATTATTGCTTCCGGGTCAAGCTACAGCGAGCTGGGGGTTCCGGGCGAGAAAGAGTTTAAGGGGAGGGGGGTTAGCTATTGCTGCGTTTGTGACGGTCCTCTATTTAAGGGTAAACGGGTCCTTGTTATTGGAGGCGGAAACTCCGCTGTGGCGACAGCCCTTTACCTGGCTGATTTAGCTTCGGAGGTTAAAGTTGTTCATAGGCGAGATGCCTTTCGAGCCGAGGAAGCCCGTGTCAGAGCTTTGATGGATAAGAGGAATGTTGAAGTCTTTTGGAACACCGAAGTCAAGGAAATTAAGGGAGGAAACATCGTTGAAAAGGTTGTTTTATTCAACAATAAAACCATGGAGACCTTCGAATTGCCAGTCGACGGAGTCTTCATTCAAGTTGGGGAAGTTCCCAACAGCAATTTTGCCAAAGAAGCCGGGGTTGAGGTTGACGATCACGGCTACATCATTGTGGACGTTCGCCAAAGAACGAACATACCCGGGGTATACGCCGCCGGCGACGTTACAAACCATCCAGTTAAACAGGTTGGGACAGCTGTGGGGCAGGGAATAACCGCTGCTTTGGAGGCTTACGGCTATATTCGGCGACCTTACTATTATAAGCATTAAAACGCTTTTCTGTCCCAAAAATATTATATTGCCCACCATGTTATCTTCAAAACTTCAGCATAAAACCTTGAAAAGGTCTTTCGGAGAAATGTTGAATGGGCGAGGAACACACCGTTGTAGTGAGTGTGAACCAAGATTACTGTAGCCGCTGTTCAATCTGCCACTCCGTTTGTCCCTACGAGGCTGTTAAGCGGGATCCTGAAACGGGAAAAGTGGAGATTGATATGCAAAAATGTCAGGTTTGTGGGATATGTTATAGTGCATGTCCAGTTTTTGCCATTGAAATCCTCTATTATGACTATGACAGCCTACTCAAGTATGTTGAAGAGGCGTGGAAAAAGACCGGCGCGGAAACCCTTGTCCTCATGTGCCGCGGGAACTCCCCTTCAACCCTTGAAATCGAGGATATTTTGAAGGAGCAGGGTTTAAGCCTGAAAAACTATGTTCCGCTACGTTTGCCGTGCTCAGGAAGGGTTCCCACGGAATTTATTTTTAAAGTCTTGGGTTTAGGCATCAAAAATGTGGTTTCAATCCAGTGCGAGGATCCATTCTGTCGCTTCAAGGAGGGTACAAAAGTTAACACGCGACGCTTGTTCCTAAGCAGAAGGGTTCTGGAGGATTTAGGTTTCAATAGGGACGCTGTTAGGGTTGTTAAGTATTCGCGGAAAGTTGTCTATGACACTTTGAAGTGCGTGGGCTGCGACAAATGCGTCTTCATTTGTCCTTACGCTGCCATAGAAGCGGAGCACTTTGCAACTCCGAAAATTCTCTACGAATACTGCATGGGGTGCGGTGCCTGTGCCCTTGTCTGCCCCCACCACGCTATTCAACTTAAAGGATTTGAGTTTGAAAATGTTTTGAAGCGTTACTGTGATTCCGCCGTTAGGCTTAAGGCTGATGGAAAATCACCATTAATCCTCGTTTTCTGCTGCCAGTGGTCTGAGTTTCAAGCCCTCGACAATCCCGAGGAGGTTTTGTTTAAGCGGAATGCTGTCACCCTTGAGATACCCTGCTTCAAGGCTCTTGACCCAGTACACGTTGTAAACGCTTTAATGAACGGTTTTGACGGAGTTATGGCCGTCGTTTGCCCAGCTGAAGACTGCAAACTTCAGGAAGGAAGGGACACAGCTGAAAGAAACATGGAGGTTCTGAAGAGATTTTTGAAGAAAGCTGGACTTTTAGAACGCTTTGAACTTTTTGAAGCTTCTCCGCGGCAAATTGGAAGTTTCGAGGAAAAACTCGAGGCTTTCGTTCGGAAAGTGACGGCCTTACGGCCCATAAAGGAGTCTTTACGGAGGGAGAAATAAAATGCAAATGTACGAAATTGTGAGGGTTAAGGAATTAGCCCCAAAAATAAAGCTTTTTGAGGTTTTCGCTCCACAGATTGCGAGAAAAGCCAAGCCGGGACAGTTCATAATAGTCATCATAGGCGAGAAGGGTGAGCGAGTGCCCTTAACAATCGCCGGATACGATGTTGAGAGGGGAACCATAACATTTGTTTTCAACGAGGTTGGCAAAACAACAAAGCAGCTTGGAATGATGAAGGTGGGTGAATGCATATGGAACATAACAGGGCCTCTTGGAAATCCTTCAGAGATCAAGTATTTCGGGAAAGTCCTATGCGTGGCTGGTGGCGTAATGATTGCACCCATGATTTTGCAGGTTAAAGCCCTTCGGGAGGCTGGAAACACCGTTGTAACGGTCATGGGCGCTAGGATTAAGGAGTTACTGTTCTTCAAAGAGGAGATGAAAGCTCTGAGTCATAGGCTGTATGTGGCGACGGATGATGGTTCAGAAGGCTATAAAGGCTTAGACTTTCTGAAGGATGTTTTGGCCAATGAAAGGTTTGACCGCTGCATTGCCATGGGTCCCGTGGCAATGCTTCAAACGGTTTGCGAGTTGACGAGGCCGCATAAGATCCCAACAGTCGTGACGCTCATGCCCATCATGGTGGACGGAATGGGAATGTGCGGTGTCTGCCGTGTAAGCGTTGGTGGGCAGATGAAATTTGCGTGTGTGGATGGACCGGAGTTTGACGGGCACCTCGTGAACTATGAGGAGTTGATTAAACGTCAACGCATGTTCCTCCCAGAAGAGCGTTTAAGCGCCCTCTTGTGGGAGCTTGGAGGGTGTAAGTGTGGCAGGAAGTGAGTCTAAACCAAAGGTTAAGAAAAAGGCTGTTCCAATGCCTAAACAGCCTCCGGAAGTGCGTAGGCACAACTTTAACGAGGTTGCTTTGGGCTACACTGAGGAGCAAGCCCTTGAAGAGGCAAACCGTTGTTTACAGTGTCCCAAACCCCAGTGCGTGAAGGGTTGCCCCGTAGAAATTGACATTCCAGCTTTCATCAAACTATTAAGGGAGGGCAAATACGAGGAGGGCATAAGGAAAATCAAAGAGAAGAACAGTCTTCCGGCAATTTGTGGACGGGTTTGCCCCCAAGAGGAACAGTGCCAGAAAATGTGTGTTCTTGGGAAGGTTGGCGACCCGGTTAGCATTGGAAGGCTTGAAAGGTTTTTGGCAGACTGGGAGAGGGCGCGTGGCTTCACAATTCCGGAGAAGGCTCCGCCAACTGGTAAACGGGTCGCCGTTATTGGCGCTGGGCCCGCTGGTTTAACTGTGGCGGCTGACTTGGCGAAGCTTGGCCATGAAGTTGTTATTTTTGAGGCTTTGCATCTTCCAGGCGGCGTGCTTGTTTATGGCATTCCAGAGTTCCGTTTGCCCAAAAGCATTGTGCAGGCTGAAGTGGACTACATTAAAAAGCTTGGAGTTGAGTTTAAGCTTGGTTATCTTATTGGCAGAACCTACACTGTCCCAGAGCTGTTGAAGGATGAAGGTTTCGACGCGGTTTTCATTGGAACAGGTGCTGGCTTACCCCAGTTCCTGGGCGTGCCTGGTGAAAACCTCGGTGGGATTTACTCAGCCAACGAGTTTTTGATCAGAGTTAACTTAATGAAATCTTATGATTTTCCCGATTATGATACACCGATAAGGATTGGAAAACGTGTCGCAGTTATTGGCGGAGGAAACGTAGCTATGGACGCAGCCCGCTCCGCTCTCCGTCTCGGCGCTGAACAAGTTTTCATAGTTTACCGTCGTTCGAGGGAGGAGATGCCAGCCCGCAAGGAAGAAATTGAAAACGCTGAGGAAGAAGGTGTGATATTCAAGCTTTTAACAAACCCAACGCGGTTTATTGGAGACGAGAAGGGTTGGGTTAAACAGATGGAATGCATCCGCATGGAGCTTGGGCCTCCGGATGAGTCTGGAAGGCGCCGCCCAGTGCCGGTTAAGGGTTCGGAGTTTTTGATGGACGTAGATACTGTAATAATCGCTATTGGCCGAACTCCGAACCCCATAATTCAGCGCACAACGGAAGGCTTAGCCGTTACAAAGTGGGGCACTATTGTAGCTGACGAGAACGGCAGGACAAGCCTTGAAGGCGTTTACGCTGGCGGCGACATTGTCACCGGCGAGGCAACCGTCATCAGCGCCATGGGTGCTGGAAAAAGGGCTGCTAGGGCTATTCACGAATACTTGATGAGCAAGAAATAGGTCAATTTAATGCCCCAAGTCTTAAACTGGGCCTTCTTCTTTAGAATTTCCAGTAATTTTGTTGCTAGAAAGCAATAGCGACCCCCTACTTCATAGGTTTTCGCTGCGAAAAATTTTGAAAACAATCTATAGTGATATATATAATGCACACGATTTAGGATTTGGTGGCGGTGATGAACTGGTTTGTTTTGGCTGTTTTGGATGCGTTTTTTGCGGCGCTTGTGGCGATTTTTGCAAAAGTTGGTTTGCAAGGTGTTGACTCCAACGTTGCTACTGCTGTAAGAGCCATCGTTATGACAGTTTTCATGGTTGGCTTCGTAATAGCCATTGGGAAGGGCCCCCAATTGACACAGCTAACCAGCAAGGACATGATTTTCATAGTGCTCTCCGGAGTGGCAGGCGCCATATCATGGCTGCTTTACTTTGCAGCCCTAAAAATGGCTGACGCCTCAAAAGTTGCACCAGTAGACAGGGCAAGCCTACTATTCGTGCTAATACTATCCGCCTTACTTCTCGGCGAAAAAATAACACTCAAAACAGCGTTAGCCGGAACCCTAATCTTCATCGGAGTTCTATTACTCGCAATTTAAAAATATGCGCGAGCCTCAAACCATTTTGTGTAGGCTTCCTCTTCCTCTGTTTTCAATCAGTGCACATTCCAATCAAGTCAAAGCCACTAAACCCAGAAGTGGCTTTTTCAGTAAACTTTTAATCTTCGCTGTCCAATCTTCAAGGTGCTGGTGTTTAGAACTTGGCTACTCTTCATCTTGACAAGATTTTTAATCCAAAAAGCGTGGCTGTTGTTGGCGCCAGCGACGAGGAAGGTTCTGTGGGCTACGCTTTAATGAAGAATTTTTTGGAATCTGGTTTTGAGGGGGAGGTTTACCCAGTAAACATTCGTAAAAAGGAGATTTTGGGTGTTAAAGCCTATCAGAGTGTTTTGCAGCTTCCAAAAACCGTTGATTTGGCTGTTATCGCTACCCCAGCGAAGACTGTTCCAGATGTTGTTGAGCAGTGCGGCAAAGCTGGAATAAAAGGATTAATAATTATAAGTGCTGGTTTTAAGGAAACAGGCCCGGAAGGCAAAGCCCTAGAGGACAGAATTCTCGAGATTAAGCACAAATACGATTTACGCATTATTGGACCAAACTGTTTGGGGATTATCCGCCCAAGCATTCGCCTAAATGCTACCTTCATTAATAAGATGCCTAGGCCAGGCAATATTGCCTTCATAAGCCAAAGCGGTGCACTGGGCACAGCCATACTGGACTGGGCTGTCCACGAGAATGTTGGTTTCAGCCACTTTGTCTCAGTCGGTTCAATGATTGATGTAGACTTCGGAGACTTGATTGACTATTTTGGAACAGACCCAAAAACAAGAAGCATCCTCATGTATATAGAGGGCATAACAAACGCCCGCAAATTCATGAGCGCCGCCAGACATTTCGCAAGAACAAAACCTATAATTGTTGTTAAGGCTGGAAAGTACAGCGAAAGCGCCAGGGCTGCCGCGTCCCACACCGGTTCGCTGACGGGTGAGGACGACGTTTACGAAGCCGCCTTCAAACGCGCCGGAATAGTGCGGGTCGAAGAAATAGCCGACCTTTTTAACTGCGCCGAAGTTTTGGGCATGCAGCCCCTGCCCCGCGGACCAAACCTTGCAATAATTACGAATGCTGGTGGTCCCGGTGTTATGGCTACAGATGCCCTAATAGGGATGGGAGGTAAACTAGCCAAGCTAAGCCCCCAGACAATGGACTACCTTAACAGTATTTTACCGCCGTACTGGAGTCATGGAAACCCAATAGATATTCTGGGCGACGCTAGAGCTGACCGTTATAGAGCAGTCTTGGAAGCGTGCCTAAACGATGAGAATGTGGACGGAATCCTCATAATCTATACTGCCCAGGCGGTGGCGGAACCCGTTGAAATCGCCAAAAGTATAGTGGAACTTGTGAAAAGCAAGGGGCAGCGGGGCAAGACCATCCTAACATCCTTTATGGGTAAAAAGGCCGTTGAAGAGGCAAACTACATACTTAACGCTAACGAGATTCCAACATTCTCTACTCCGGAGCAGGCGGTCAAAACCTACCTTTATATGTACCAGTATAAGCGAAACCTTGAACTGCTCTATGAAACCCCGGAAGAGCTGCCAGTTGACCTATCCCCGCCAAAGCTTCCAATAATGGCTATTTTGAAGAATGCTGCCTTGGAAAATCGTGAAGTGCTGACAGAGTTTGAAGCCAAAAAAGTTTTGGAGTTTTACAATTTTCCGGTCGTGAAGACTTATGTTGCCCAGGACGAGGATGAAGCTGTTGCTATAGCTTCGCGGATAGGCTACCCAGTGGTCTTGAAAATTCTTTCCCCACAAATAATTCATAAAACAGATGCGGGCGGCGTAGTCTTAGACATTAAAAGCGAGGAAGAAGTCAGAGAAGCCTTCAGAACTATTATAGAGAATGCTAAAAAATACAATCCAAAAGCCGAAATTTTAGGTGTCACAGTTCAGCCCATGGTTAAAAAGCGCGGCTACGAGGTTATCCTCGGCTCAAAGAAGGATGTTGTCTTCGGGCCAGTCATAATGTTTGGAATGGGTGGAATAGGCGTGGAGCTTTTCAAGGACTTCTCTATAGGCTTGCCGCCGCTTAACCAAACCTTGGCTAGGCGGATGATGGAGGAAACGAAAGTCTACCAGCTTTTAAAGGGTTACCGCGGCATGCCACCAGCCAACATTAAACGCCTCGAAGAAGTTATGGTTCTGTTCTCGCATTTACTGATAGATTTTCCGCAGATAAAGGAGGTTGACATTAACCCGCTGCTTGTGGATGAGAAGGACGCCATAGCTATAGATGCCCGAATAGTAATAGACAAGGAGCTGGTCTTCAAGAAAGTGGAGCCCCACCAGCATCTGGTTATAAGTCCCTACCCCAAAAAGTATGAAACCCTATGGAAGCTTCGCGATGGACGTACAGTGCTTTTGAGGCCAATAAAGCCTGAAGACGAGCCCTTATGGCTTGAAATGTTCAATAACTGCTCTGAAGAGTCCATTCGTTATAAGCTGTTTGAGACGCTTAAGCACATGCCCCACGAGGTTAGGGTTCGCTACTGCAACATAGACTATGACCGCGAAATAGCCATAGTCGCAGAACTTACAGAAAACGGCAAGAGAAAGATAATTGGAACAGCCAGAGTAAGCATAGAACTGGACGGAAAAACAGGCGAAATAGCCTTCCTAGTGGCGGACCCGTGGCAGGGCTTAGGCTTAGGAACAAAACTCGTGGACTACGTTGTAGAAATCTGCAAGGAGAAGGGACTAGAAACGGTCTATGGCGTAATGCTTCCAGAAAACCGAAAGGCAATTGAGCTTATGATGAATTTGGGCTTTAAACTTAAGTATATGGAGGACGGCACCATAAGGGGAACTCTAAACCTCAAAGAAGAAGAACCGCCAACCCCACTTGTAGAAGAAAAAGTGAAGGTGCAAGAAACCGTTGCAACCGTGAAAAAGGCGGCGGATAAAGGGGCAGAGGCGGAAAAAGCAGCGTCAAGCTAAACCCTCATGCCGCATTTTATGTTTTAAATTTGAATTAAGCTTCAGTGAAAATGAGCTAAATTTAAATTATAGAAGCTACAATAATCTAGCTTCATTAAAATTATGGTCTAGACTGGTGAGAGAATGGAGAAACCCCAAAAACTTAAGTTCGCCTTTTACTGGGCAGCAAGCTGCGGCGGATGTGAAATCGCCGTCTTAGACATTAACGAGAAAATCTTGGATGTCATAGCCAAAGCCAACATAGTGTTTTGGCCTGTAGCCATGGACATAAAATACAAGGATGTTGAAGCCATGCCCAACAAGAGCATAGACGTCTGCTTCTTTAATGGCGCCATTCGAAACAGCGAACAAGAACACATGGCGAAACTCTTAAGGCAAAAGGCAAAAGTGCTTGTGGCTTTCGGCTCCTGCGCTTGCGACGGAAGCGTCGTCGGCTTAGGAAACCTATGGAACCGCGAAAAAATCTTCGAAAGAGCCTATTTTGAAACTCCTTCAACGCGGAATCCCGAACGCATAACGCCTCAGACAAGCTTTAAGGCGCCGCAGGGCGAATTAGAGCTTCCAGAGTTCTACGACACCGTTAAGACTTTGGCACAAACCGTCGACGTGGACTATTTCCTCCCAGGCTGTCCACCTCCAGTTCCAAGAGTAATCGACGCTTTAGACGCTATCTTAAGCGGTAAACTCCCGCCGAAAGGCGCAAACCTTCTTTTCAACAAGTCTGTATGCGACGAATGCCCGAGGGAAAAGAAGGAACGAAAAATTACCCAGGTAAAACGAATCTACGAGATAAACGATGACTTTAAAACATGCTTCTTGGATCAAGGCGTAATATGTATAGGTCCAGCCACAAGGGGCGGATGCGGTGCCCAATGCTTGAAGGCGAATGTACCATGCACTGGATGCGGCGGACCAGCGCCACGAGTGGGGGACCAAGGCGCAGCCATGATAAGCGCCTTCGCCTCCATAGCCGTAGACCCAAAAGTCATTGAGCAAGTTGTCGATCCAGTTGGAACCTTTTACAAATATTCTTTGGCTAACTCGATTCTGCGGAGGAGGGTGATCCGCGAATGAAGGAGATTGTTATAAACCCGATAACAAGGCTTGAGGGCCACGGAAAAATAACCATTTTCCTAAATGATGAGGGCGACGTGGACGAGGCCTACTTCCAAGTTCCAGAACTCAGAGGCTTTGAAAAATTCTGCGAAGGAAGAAGAGCCGAAGACCTACCTATAATAACGCCCCGCATATGCGGAGTCTGCCCAGTGGCCCACCACATGGCAAGCGCCAAAGCCCTAGACGCAGCCTTCAACGTTGAGCCGCCGTCAGCCGCTAAAAAGCTCCGCGAACTCATGTACTGCGGCTACTTCATTTACGACCACACACTGCACTTCTACTATCTTGGCGGACCCGACTTTGTAGTAGGGCCGGACGCACCACCAGAAAAACGCAACGTTTTAGGCGTTATTGAAAAGGCTGGTCTAGAAATAGGCAAAGAGGTCATAAAGCATAGGGCTTACGGCCAAAAAATAACCGAAATTTTGGGTGGAAAGGCAACTCACCCAGTAAGCGCATGCATCCCGGGCGGATTTGCAAGGCCAATTTCTGAGGAGGAGCGCCGGGAAATCGAGCGTATGGTGCGAAGCTGCCTTGAATTTGCAAAGTTTTCGCTGAAGCTTTTTGACGATATTGTGCTGAAAAACACGGCTTATGTGAACTTGATTAAGAGCGAGGCGTACACGCTTAAAACCTACTACATGGGCTTGGTGGACAAAAACAACAAGGTGAACTTCTATGACGGAAACGTCCGCGTTGTCGACCCCAACGGGCGGGAGTTCGTAAAATTCTCGCCTAAAGAATACTTGGACGTTATTGAAGAACGAGTTGAGCCATGGACCTACGTTAAGCTTCCGTACTTGAAGAAGGTGGGTTGGAAAGGCTTCGTTGACGGACCGGAAAACGGCGTTTACCGTGTTGGCCCCCTTGGAAGGCTTAACGCCGCTGACGGGATGGCAACACCACTCGCCCAAGCCGAATACGAGCGCATGTACGCCACACTGGGCGGAAAACCCGTCCACAACACTCTGGCTTATCATTGGGCAAGACTTATCGAACTGTTGTATGCGGCTGAACGAGCCCTAGAACTTGTAACAGACCCCGAAATAACAAGCAAAAACGTCCGAAACAAGCCTGGAAAGCCTGGTGAAGGCGTGGGCATAGTTGAAGCGGCTAGGGGAACTCTAATTCATCATTACCAATTGGATGAAAATGCTTTGGCAAAGAAGGTGAACCTCATCGTGGCTACGACACACAATGTTCCAGGAATATGCATGTCCATTCGGGACGCAGCCAAAGCCCTAATCAAGAAGGGCAAAGTAACCGACGGTATTTTGAACATGGTCGAAATGGCCTTCAGAGCTTATGATCCATGTTTTGCATGCGCAACCCACTTCGCAATAGGGCGAATGCCCCTGGAGGTGGAAATTTATGACAGCCAGAAGAGGCTCATCCAAACAATCAAGAGGTAAAAGTGGAAGAAGGATGAAGAAGATGGAAGAGGTGAAAGTTGGAGTTTTCCTATCCGACTGTGGTGGACAGATAGCCAAAATCCTAGACTTTGAAGCCTTAACGAACTTTGTCAAGGGCGTTGAAGGTGTTGCGCTAGTTGCAAGGGGAAGCGAGTTCTGGCGTGGCGAAGGCCTAAAAACCATAGTGAATGCTATCAAAGCCAAAAGGGTAAACCGCGTGGTTGTGGCTGAAGCTGTTCCGAAAATAAGCGAGGTGGCCATAGCTAAAGCCGTCGAGGAAGCTGGACTCAACCCCTACTTGGTGGAGGTTATAGACCTAAAAAACCATTGCGCATGGCCCCACCGCGACACGCCCAAAGAAGCCACAGAGAAGGCTAAAGCCATGCTCTTGGCCGCCATCGAGAAGGTGAAACTTCAAGAACCCATTGAGAAGGCGGAGTTTCCAGCTGTTAAGTCTGTCCTCGTTATCGGCGGTGGATTAGCCGGAATGCAGGCGGCTGAAGACTTGGCTGACATGGGCTTCCAAGTATACCTCGTTGAAAAAGAGCCTTTCTTAGGCGGTTTGGCAGCTAAGGCTGTTCGCTTCTTCCCAACAGACGACTGCGCCGTATGCATTCAGTCCCCGACAACAGACCTCAAAACTGTGGCCCAGACTTCGCGGAAATGCGTCTACCGTTCAGGCTTTTCTGAGATTCCAAACCTCAAGGTTTTGACAAACGCCAAAGTTGTGGAGGTGGAAGGCGGCCCCGGCAATTATCACGTGGTTGTGGAGCAGAAACCCCGTTATGTTGACGAAGCTAAATGCGTTGCATGCGACTTGTGCACGACCGTTTGCCCCGTTGAAGTTCCAGACGAATACAACGCTAAACTGACAAAGCGCAAAGCCATATACATTAACAGGCCGCTGGTTTACCCGCCAGCCTACGCCATAGACGCGAAGGCATGCAAGTTCCATGAATGCGCGAAATGCGTTGCTATTTGTCCAACAAAAGCCATAAACCTAAATCAGAAACCAGAACAGATAACGCTAAACGTTGGCAGCATTATTGTGGCGACAGGCTTCCGCGAATACGACCCAAACGTCATAAAGGAGTACCATTACGGCGAATACCCAGACGTGGTAACCCACCTAGAACTGGCGCGAATGCTAGACGCCTTCGGCCCGACAGGCGGTGTTCCAATACGACCCTCTGATGGTAAACCCGCTAAACGTATAGTCTTTGTACAGTGTGTCGGTTCAAGGGATCGCCGCTGGAACCCCTACTGTTCAAGTATATGTTGTATGATTTCGCTGAAACATGCAACGATGATCAAAGAGGCTTTCCCAGACACCGATGTAACCATATGCTATATTGACATTCGCACAACTGGACGGGAACACGAATACTACTATGAAAAGGCCAGGGAAATGGGCGTAAAATTCGTTAAGGGAAGACCATCCGAAATAGTTCATGATCCCGCCACAAACACTTTGGTTGTTGAAGTTGAAGACGAGCTTTTGCGGAGGCTTCTGGAGCTTGAAGCAGACCTTGTGGTTTTAGCCACAGCCATGGTTCCATCCGAAGACGCGAAGGAGCTGGCGCAGATTCTCGGCATAGAACTGGATCATGACGGCTTCTTTAAAGAGTATAACGCTAAACTTAGGCCGACAGAAACTAAGCGGAGGGGTATATTCATTTGTGGGGGTGCGGTTTTCCCCAAAGATGCTCCAACAACTTCGCTTCACGCTCACTCAGCAGCTGTGAAGGCTGCCAAATTCCTTATGAACGGCAAGATTACAAAAGCCTTGAAGGTGGCTGTTGTAAATCAGGACTACTGTGGAAACTGCCAGTTCTGCCCCGTAACATGCCCGTATGGCGCCATAACCCTCGAGCCTAAAGGAGACGGCCACTTCGCAGCCAAGGTTTCAGAACTCATATGTGAAGGCTGCGGCGTCTGTGTTGGAACATGCCCAGTTGGCGCCATAGAACTCCGCCACTTGAAGCCAAGCCAAATCACAGCCCAAATAAAGGCGCTTTTGTCCGTTAATGGCACTTCAAAGCCGCTGGTGCTGGCTTTCAGCTGTTCGGAATGCGGCCACGCAGCAGTAGACTCTTCTGGAATGGCTATGATGAGCTACCCAGCCAATGTGCGGGTTCTGCGAGTTCCATGCACTGGCGTAATCCAAGTGCAGCATATACTGGAGGCTTTTAAGGCTGGAGCCCAAGGCGTTATGGTTGTGGGATGCAAACCAGACGGATGCCACTATGAGGTTGGAAGCCAAAAAGCCAAACAAAAAGTGGAGTTGGCAAAGGCTCTGCTTGGGGCTTACGGCATAGAACCAGAAAGGCTTGAAATGTTCAACCTAGTCTTCATCGAAGGCGACAAGTTCGCAGAAGCCGCTAAAACCATGACTGAAAAAGTTGAAAGGCTAGGCTTTCTCCAACTGGCCTAACTTAAGCAAAAACTCCAAGAGGAGAGAGCAAAAATGGCTGAAGAGAAGACCGAAAAAACCCCAAACATAGACTTCACAAGGGAGATAACCAGCAGACTCGGCGGAGAAACAATAACCCACTGCTACCAGTGCGGAACATGCACCAGCACATGTCCAGTTGCAAGAACAGCAGAAGAACGCTATAATCCACGCCAAATAATACGACTGGCCCTTTTAGGGCAAAGGGAAGAAGTTCTAAAAGGCGATGCTATTTGGCTTTGTGCCTCATGCTACAACTGCCAAGAACGCTGCCCCCAAAAAGTCGAAGTTGCCGACGTAATATACGCTTTAAGAAACATGGCTATACGCGAAGGCAACATACCAGCCATATACACGGAATTTGCAGCCGGGCTAACAAGCGAGGGACGTATAGTACCCATATCAAAATTCCTAGAGAAAAAACGGGCGGACTACGGCTTGCCGCCATTAAAGCCGACCGGCATAGAAGCTCTGAAAAAGATTCTTGCGGCAACAGGCTTCGACAAAATCATGTTTAGAAAGGAAGGTACAAATCAATGACAAGCTACGCGCTCTTTTTGGGATGCACAATACCAGCCCGCCAACCCCACTACGAGCTTGCAGCAAGAAAAGCCCTAACAAAACTCGGCATAGAACTCATAGATTTAGAGGGAATGACGTGCTGCGCACCCCCGCCATTGCGGTCCATAGACCTAGAAACAAGCTTGGCAATAGCCGCCTACAACATATGCCTAGCAGAAGAAGCAGACCTAAACATAGTCACGCTTTGCACAGGATGCTTCGAATCCCTAGCAATAGCTAATCGCCTCCTAAAAGAAAAGCCACAACTCCGCGAAAAAGTGAACAAAATCTTGGCGAACGCTGGAAAAGAGTTCAAGGGCACAAAAGAGGTTAGGCATTATCTACAAGTGCTAATGAACGATGTCGGCATAAACAGCCTAAAACAAAACGCTGTTAAACCCTTAGACAAGCTTAAGGTGGCAGCCTTCACTGGATGCCACTTGCTGAGGCCAAGCGAACTATTACGCTTTGACGACCCAGAACGCCCCCGCATATTTGACACTTTAATTGAGGCTTTAGGCGCCAAAAGCATACCCTACAAAAATAAGCTGCGATGCTGTGGAGGCCTTTTGAGGGGCTACGCTGATGATATAGCCTTAGCCATAGCAAGAGACAAAATTGTAAACGCCCACAACGCCGGAGCAGACTGCATATCAACGCTTTGTCCCTTCTGCTTCCTTACACTGGACCTTGGACAAATGCTAATAAAAACCACATACAAGGAAGAATACAACATGCCAATAATTCATTACGCTGAACTGTTAAGCCTAAGCCTAGGAGTAGAACCAAAAGAGCTAGCCTTAGACTTCCACAAAGTAAAACTAGACAAAGTTCTGGAGAAAATAAGCTAAAACCTTCTTAAATTCCAACTTTCATTCATTGTATTTTCTCTTTGATCGGGGGTTTGCTGAAAATTTAAATACGGATTTAGGTATATTCAGTATAGGAGGTATTGCGGTAGTTAAGGTAAAAACAAGCATATATGTTAACAAGGAACTCTGGGAAAAATATAAGTTAAGTCTAGCCAGGAGAGGTCTCGAAGTAAGTCAAGCCCTTGAAGAACTTATAAGAGAGGAGCTTGTTGAAGATTTGCTTGACGAGGCTCTTAAAGGGGTGAATGAGGCTAAAGCCAGCGAGATAGATTTTGAGCCTGTCAAGCCCAAAGATGGACTTGTGAGCATTTTTGTGAGGTCCATGAGGGATGAGAGAGCAGGTAGCTTATCTTGACTCAAGCAGTTTGGTTAAAAGATATGTTAAAGAGCCTGGAAGCAACATTGTTAGGGACATTTACCTTAAGGCTTATTCTGGAGAGTTAATAATTGCCTTTAGCTCTTGGAATATAGGTGAAGTGCTCGGCGCCTTTGACAAAGCCCATTCAAGGGGCATACTTGACGGCAAAAGTTTCTTAACAGCTAAAAATCGATTCCTCTTAGAAACGAGAAGACTGATTAGGCTTGGAGTATTGAGGCTTATACCAGTAAGATTTAAGTTGCTTGTTGAGTGCTGGACGCTTCTTGAAAAGCATCATGTATATCAGGCTGATGCCCTTCAGGTAGCATCTGCAAAAGCCGTAAACGCCGTGAAACTCTTTACAGGCGATAAAAGAATATATGAGATAGCCGATGCTGAAGGATTAAACACCGTACTTACCGTGTGAACTAATTGGAGCGTATTTAAGCATTTAAGGTAGTACTTTAATGAGCTGGACATGTTTGGTTCTTAATTCCTAAAGGTTTTATATCTTTGTCCCTTTTTAAATTGCGGTGCTTAGAGTGGCTGGAATTAAAGTTTATGTAAGGGATGATGTTGAGGAGAAGTTTAGAAGATTGGCGATGAGTGTTTATGATTATGGCAAGGTTTCCATCAGCAAGGCGGCTGTGGAGGTTTTTTGTTGTGGATAATGCGTCAAGAATCTAAGCTTGGGGAATTTAATATCCCCGAAGATCCTGTAGCTGCAATTAAAGGTTTGCTCTCCAGTGTTGGAAAGAGTGGTGTTGAACTTCAGCACGAAGCTAGAAGTTGACACAAGCTGAAGCCTTAGCCTTATAAGTTTTTAGAGTTGTTGGCTTGTTATTGCTTTGGTGTATTTTTTTGGCTTTTTGAGGAGTTTTTCATCGTCTGTGACTAGAGTTAAGCCATTTTTTATAGCTGCTTGTATGTATGAGACGTCGTAATGTTAAATTTTCTTCGGTGGCTATCTTTAAAGTTTCCAGGCGTCCTCGTTTTTCGGCTTTTTAAGCCTTTTGAAGGCTTCTGCCAATGTGTCTAACACTTTTTCTGCTTCGCTTTTGGTTATTTTCTTATGAATGCTAAACTGCTTCCAAACGGCGTTTCCAAGCTCATAGTACGCCATGTTTATTGTCCATCCTTCTAAGCTTGTCCAGTTTCTTCTCCCCACAGAGAACTATTACGGATGAAGAGTCGAAAAGATTCATCGTTCCTCCCTGCCCTCCCTTATGGCCCTCACCCATGCATCCTTTCCAATTCCGGATATTATCCCACCTGCCTCCTCAACTTTTTTGTAGAACACTTCCCTCATTTTTTCTTCAACTCCCTTTGGAGGGATCTTCTAATAACCTCAGAAGGTTTTATTCCAAATTCAGCGAGTTTCCGTCTCAATTCTGCGTCTATTTTAGCTGAAACAGTAACGTACTTAGCCATATATACCACCAATTAAAAAGGTTTACACTGAAACTATAGAATTTTGGGGTTGAGAAAAGTTGCGGAGAAAATATAAATACTTGCTGCGCATGCGCTTTACACCAGTAAGATTTAGGTTGTTTGCTAATTTATGCTGAAGGGTTGGCACCATACTGGCTGTGTGAAACTGATTAGAAAATGTTAAAAGCGGAGCAATCCGCATTAGGTTTTGAGGATGCCCGAATGAAGGTTACAGCCCTTAAAGAGCATAAGTGCTTCTGTTGTGGTGGCGCCATAAAGAAGGGCGAGGAATGTTTTGTCTTCATTGTTAATCCTGAAAATCCAAACAAGAGCGAGTTTGACGTGATTTACACGTGTGCAAAATGCGCTGAGGAAGAGGCTTGTCGAAGGAGGATTAGGCAGAAAGGCGTGACAGTATAGGCGTTAGCACTTAATTTCTGTAATTCACTGTTGATTTCAGCTTTGGAATCTCCACCTCCAAAGCCTCATTATTGTTGCACTTCATAACTATGTTTTCCACCCGTAGCTCATCAACTGGAAGGTTAAGCTTCCAGCAAGTGTTTTCTAGGCATATTTGTAAGCCATCATTAAATTTGTGGAGGGTTACCCGCTGGTCCTTGCAGCGGCACTGCATCAAGATCTTAACGTAGTTTTCATCTTCAAAAATGTCTATTAGGGGCTCTTCAACATGGGGTAATGGAATAAAATGTTTTGCGGTTGGGCTTTCCTCAAACCTTTCTTCAATAACATACTTCTTTTTCAAGAGTTTATCCATTGGCTCTAGAGGGTTCTCGCCCTGAGGTTCTTCATCCTTAAGGCTTTCCACCAATTTTTTAGCTAAAACTTTACAGAAGACGTCTATATTCCTTAAGGCCTCTTCAAAATCATCACTCATGACGTCTTCCTCTATTAATATTGCATTTTCATACTATTTTAACTTTGTTACTTTAAGCATAGCTGAATGATGCATTATCTTTTTGAAAGCTATTTCTTTCCAATAGTCAAGGGCAATGTTCTAACATGCTTAACTGCTCGAACAACATCGCCGACATACTTACTCGGGTCTTCTAGGGCTCTGTTTATGGCTATTTCAGCTATTGTTGCACCTTTGTCGGCAATCTTGCTTAAGCACGAGAGAATTGAGCGAATATATGGGATTTCTGGGGCTTCCCTCATAAGCCTGTTAGAGTCCACTTCAAGCACTTTCCTCATCTCCAAAAGCTGGTTTGCCACCTTCAAATCCCTTGTGAAAATGCACTCAATAGACTTCTGAAGAATGATTTGAGTGAGCTCGCTTAAATGGAATATCCTGTCAACAACATCCTCGGGAAGCCTATTCCTATAAACCTCCATCTCAAGAACTTCTCTGGCGAGGTCTTCAGAATAGTCGGCAACCAACTCTAAATACTGCAGGATAAGCCTTGCTGCTGGTATGAAAAGCACGTCCACCATGCCAACTTCCTCAGCTATGGCTGGCTTTACCTGGGCGGATAGGAGGAGGCGCACCGCCAAATAGTATATTTTGTCCGCCTCGTCTTCCCGTGCCATAGCCTCTTCAACAATGTCGTATTTCTTCTCTTTGAAGCCCTGCATTGCCTCAGAAAGTATTGTTGAGGCTATGAGGGCAAGCCTCCGGATGAGCATGTCAAGCTTAAACTTTGTGGAGTCTATCGAGCATTGTAAAAGTATGATTTTCGGCGTCTCTTCGAGGATTCCAAGCCCGATGAGCTTTTGAACTATCCTCCGCACTTCGTCTATGTGGTTTTTACTTATGCGGCTCGATGAAACAACCCGTATGACGTCTCGCCCCAGAATGTAACTTCCGACAATAATCCTTTCCAGCATTCCAGGCTCGTCGCATACATCAGCATTCACAATGTATTCTTCGGCTTCTTCCCTCTGGGCTATATGTCTCGGCATTATTTTTAGGGAGCCATCCCTTTCGGGCATTATGAATAGAAGGTCTCTTGGTTTTATGCCGTGTTCTTTAATCCACTCGTTTGGAAGCGAGACTGTCATTGTTGAGTGTCCTACTCTTTGAACTTTTCTAATTTCCAATGTTTCCCCTCTATTTATGGTATTTACTTTAGCATATTTATTTATTCTATATTTTCTATTTACGCTAAATATATATCTTTCGCTTTGCTCTATATATCACGCAGATGTAAAGGAGGTTAATGTGAAATGTCTGAGTGGAAGACTGTAAGTATAAGGCAAGAGCTGATAAAGGAAATCGAGAGAGTCCTCAAAACAGGGCGTTACAGGAGCATATCGGAGTTCGTCTCAGAAGCCATAAGGCTACGCCTAGAAGAGCTAATGAGGGCTGAGGGAATTCCAGCCGCCAAACGTGAAGAGCTTTTGGCAATTCCAGAACAGCTGCTATACACGCCGAAGCACACTTGGGCGCAAATAACTCCTGAAGGGAACATCCGTGTGGGTGTTTCAGACTACGCTCAGAGGCACCTTAAGGGCATTGCAAATATTATGACTGAACCCGTTGGGAAGGAAATATCCAAAATGGAGCCCTTCGGTGTGGCTGAAACCTGGATGTTTATGTTTGACTTATACTCGCCTGTAAGCGGCAAAATTGTTAAGGTTAATGAACAATTGAAGGATAAGCCCTACTTGGTTAATGAAGACCCATATGGCGAGGGCTGGATAATCGAAATTAAGCCCAAAAATTCTTTAACCCTCGAAGAGGAACTCAAAAGCCTTCTAAGCTCAAGGGAATACAATAAGTGGGTTAGCAAGCTTGAAGGAAGGCTCCGCGAGTAAACCCCTAAATCTCCCCTCTTTTTATGTTGAATTTTATGTTAAATTTATGTTAAGCTTGGTTTAGATGGCTTAATATATCCGGTTTAACATTCAATTAGCTTCTAAGAAGGCTGATGCCTTTGGCTGAGAAACCCTTAAAAGAGGTTAGGAAATTCCCTCCTTGTCGAGCAGCATGTCCGGCGCATGTTAATGTCCAAGCTTATGTGGCTCTTATCCAAAGGGGTAAGTTCAAGGAAGCCGTTGAGGTCATAAGGCGGGATATGCCCTTCCCAGCTATTTGTGGAAGGGTCTGCTTCAGTCCATGTGAAGATGCATGTGCAAGGGTTAACCTTGACCAAGCAGTGGCTATTCGTGCTTTGAAAAGGCTTGTGGCTGACATTGAACGTGAACAAGGGCGAGTTGTAGCTGAGCCGGTGCCCAAAAAGTACAATGAAAAAGTTGCCATAATTGGTGCTGGACCAGCTGGGTTGACGGCAGCTTATGAACTTGCAAAGTTGGGTTATCCTGTCACTGTTTTTGAGCGGATGGCTGAGCCGGGCGGTATGATGCGCTACTGCATACCAGACTTTCGACTGGAAAAGTTTGTTGTTGCAAATGAAATCGCGTACATTAAAGATGTGGGTGTTGAAATCAAAACCGGGGTGGAGTTCGGCAAAGACATAACAATTCAAAGTCTCAAAGATGACGGTTATAAGGCGATTTTCTTTGCCATTGGAACACAATTGGGCATGAAGTTAAATGTGCCCGGCGAAGACTTGGAAGGCGTTATAAACGCTGTGGACTTTTTGAGGGCTATAGCCCTTGGAAAGAAAATAA
>Ga0315298_1002002_pt1 | contig 35970 bp, 35 predicted proteins | sample WHS_1_MG_FD_203077 | JGI IMG/M metagenome (GOLD analysis project Ga0315298, IMG submission 203077) | Extremophilic microbial mat communities from Washburn Hot Springs, YNP, Wyoming, USA - WHS_1_MG | ecosystem: Environmental > Aquatic > Thermal springs > Hot (42-90C) | place: USA: Wyoming...
CTTGAAGAAGAAGGTTTGCCAGTAGAGCAGTCCAGATATCACCAGAAGCAGCAGGCCGATCAGCCGATCCGACACAGGGCGCCTCCTCCTACTGGGCAGTTGGTTTCATGCCGGTTTCCTCGATGACCTTCTTCATCTCGGCGCTGGTCTTGGCCAGGTAATCGGCATACTGAACATGGTCCATGAACCTGACCTTGCTCCCGAGCTCGTCCTCGATCTTCTTCTTGAACTCCGGGTTCTCCGTCACCTTCTTGATAGCGGCCTCGATCTTGGCGATGACGGCGGGCGGCGTCCCCTTGGGCGCTACCCAGCCGCGGTTGGTGCCCCAGTTGAAATTGAGGCCCTGCTCCTTGAAGGTGGCCACGTCCGGCGCCCTGGGATCCCGCTCGTCATAGGCGTAGCCCAGCAGCTTGACCCGCTTCGCCTTGTACTGCTCCAGCGCCGAAGAGAGCGGCGACGCCCCTATGTCGATCTGCTTCCCCAGGAGAGCAGTGATCCTCTGGGCGGTGCCGTCGTAGCCCACCGGCTTGAACTGCACCCCAGCATGGTACATGATCATCCAGACGAACATCTGAGCCGTCGACCCGAAGGTAACACCCGCCGTGATCTGCCCCGGCCGCTTCTTGGCATCGGCGATCAGGTCCTTCATGTTGTTCCAGGGCTGGCTGATCTCGGTCATCATGAACTCGGGGGAGCTGATGATGAAGGCGATGGGGTCGAAGGCGTCCCAGTCGTAGTCCGCCATCCCCGTCCACCGGTTGATGTGCACGTGGTCGTGGATGGAGAGGAGGGTGTAGCCATCGGGCTTGGCACCCTTCGCCTGCCGAGTTCCAGTCACACCGCTGGCGCCAGAGATGTTCTGAACGACGACGGGCTGGCCCAGCTCCTTGCCCACGAACTCAGCAACGATGCGCATGGGAACGTCGGTGTCACCGCCGGCCGCCCACGGGACTATCAGGGTTATGGGCTGCTTGGGCCAATCGGTGGCGGGCTGCACCGCCGAGGCGGCGGTGGGCGCGGCCGCCTGGGCGGCCTTGGTGGCGGCGGCGGCGGGCTGTGTCGCGCCTGGCGCGGCAGCAGCCTTGGTGGGCTCTGCGGCCTTGGGCGCGGCGGTGGGCGCTGGCGCTCCCGAGGAGCAGGCGGATGTCACCAGCAACGCGACCAGAAGGGATGTGGCCAAGAGTACCGTCCTGAAGGCGCGAACCATGGTCATACCTCCCTCGTTGTGGTCCGGAAAAGACACCATTGGGGGACACTGTCTCACTCGTCAAGACAAACCATGGATCCAGGGCAGTCGATAGCCACAGCTGGGCGATCCTCAGTACTCTTCAGCGGCAGGCCTGTTCACCCCTGCCGCCGGCGCCGACACCACCTCCTCCCTCGGCCGCCGAGGAGCTGCCCGCGCCGCCCATGCCTTGGAAGTTGGAAAACGCTCAGCAGGGTATCGTCACACGGGCAACATTGGCTACCATCTTGCGTGGGGAAGGGGCTGCCTCCCATTCACCTGGGCAGCGGGAAGCACGTCCCTTGTCGGGGATTGTATACGGGCATCCGAAGCGCGTCAAGCACGACCGACCGGATCGTCAGGCCGATCGTCCAGAGACGCGGGCACGTCGACAGGCACCGCATGGCCCGGCTCTTTGTCTCTCGCCGGCGCCTCGCCCTCGGCTCCCTCCACGGGCACCGCCACCATCACGGAGGTGCCCTTGTTCACCTCGCTCTCCACCGAGAGCCTGCCGCCCATCAGGTCCACGAGCTGCTTCACTATGGAGAGACCCAGGCCGGTGCCCGAGATGCAGCGGGACTGACTCACCTCACCGCGGAAGAAGGGGTCGAACATCCTCTCCATCTCCTCCGGCGGGATCCCGAACCCGGCATCCCTTACCTCCACCTTGAGCTCACGGCCATCCATCGACGCGCGCACCTGGACTGGTGCCGGGTCTTGGGAGAAGCTGATAGCATTTCTCACCAGCCTTACCACCACCGATTTCAGCTTGTCCCTGTCCAGCACCACCGTGGGAAGGGGTTCCACCACCTCCAGCAGCACTCGATGCGCATCGGCCGGTGTTGTCGCCTCGGCAATGGCATCCCGCAGCACCGAGGGCACCTGGCACAATTGCGGCGAGAGGCGCACCACACCCGACTGCAGATCAGCGAACTCGATCACGTCATCCACCACCTCGGCAAGCCGCACGGCCCCCTGGTTCACCAGCCCCGCAACCTGTCGAAGCTGCTCGGGATCGAAGAGCCGCTGCATCAGAAGCTCGCTCCCAGCCTGGACGAAGCTGAGTGGGGTTCGCAGCTCGTGGGAGATGGTCGATATGACTCGGGACTTCAGGTCGTTCAGCTCCCTGAGCGCTGCGGCCTCGCCGGCCTGTCTGTGAAGCCTCTGGCTCAGGAGCGCAAGCCCCACGATGTCGGCCAGCCCACGCAGGATCCCCTCCTCCCTCGCCGATAGGCCCTCTCCCTGTTCGGACCTGGCGGCCACCACCATTCCCACCACATCGCCGTCCACAGTGAGGGGAACCAGGACAACCACCCCGGTCTCGAGGGGAACCAGGTCTCCTAGCAGGCCCAGGCGGTCCATCTGGCTCCCGGGGACCACCACCACGTCCGTTCTGGAGAGCATCTCCGAGACGGCCGCCGACTGGGAAGGTAGCACAGGCGGGAGAGTGATCTGCTCCGGCCTCCGATCCAGAGCGTTCCACCTCCACTCTGTCCGGAACAGCTCTAGTTCGGGGTCCCAGCCAAGGACGAAGCAACGCTCGCACGCCACCAGGCTGGGAACGATCTCAGCAACCGCCCTGAACAGCCCCGCCTGCTCCGTCTCGCGACCCAGGGCGCGCGCCGCCCTCAAGAGCGCGGTAGAGGCCTCCGCCTCCTGTTGCTGAGCCTTGTACCGACGCGCGGACTCTATGGAGGAGGCCGCCCAACCGGCCAGCATGCTAAGGATCGAAAGATCCTTCTGGTCGAAGGCGCCGTGGCGATAGCTCTGGACCGAGATGAGCCCCTGCACCTTTCCACCGATGATCAGCGGCGCGCCCATCCAGGAAAGGGGGAGAGTGCCCCTCTCCAGTTCGAAGTTCCTGACGAGGAGCGGCCGCCCGGTGCGGATCACCACCTCGCTGAGGCCGTCGCCCAGCTCCCGGGTCTGGGATACCTGCCTCACCCCGCGCTCGACCGCCAGCACATAGGTGATCTGGCCCGGGCCCGGTCCGGAGAGCGCGATAGAGAAGGACTCAGCGGGGAGCACCTTCGCCGCCTGCGCCCAGATCGCCTCAAAGACCCCCTCTGGCCCCTCTCCCACCTGCCTCTCCAACGCGACAACACAAGGGTGTGCTGAAACGTTAGCACCGGAAGCATCATTTCACAAGGGCTATTGGTCCTATCCTCTCACTTCACTCCGCGGCCAGCCCCCCCACCACCTCCCTGGCCAGTGCAGCCGGCACTTCGCAGCCCACTACTGCCTCCCCAATCCTGGTCGGCAGCACCCAACGCAGCTTCCTGCCAGCCGATTTCTTGTCCAGCATCATCGCCTGCCAGACCCGCTCCGGGTCCACGTCGGGGCATCGGACTGGCAGGCCAAGACCGCGCAGCAGCGCCTCCTGTCGCTCTGCCGCCGTGGGATCCAGCATCCCCAGCGCGACGGCTATGCGAGCAGCACCCACCATGCCAATGGCCACGGCCTCCCCATGGCGATAGCCAATGTAGCCCGAGGCCGCCTCCACCCCGTGCGCTATGGTGTGACCGTAGTTCAGAATGGCCCGCAGACCCGCTTCCCGCTCGTCTGCCTCCACTACCTCTGCCTTCAGCCGCACCGTTCTGCCTATGACCGTCTCCATGTCTCGAGGCTCGGCCGAGAGAAGATCATCCCTCAGCAGCTCGAGATCCTCGAAGAAGTCGGCATCCAGGATGACCGCCATCTTCACCACCTCGCCAAGAGCAGCGGCCAGCTCACCCCGCGGGAGGGAGAGGAGGGTGTCGGGGTCAGCGACCACCAGGGAAGGGGGATGGAAGGCGCCGATCAGGTTCTTGCCCTTAGGGTGGTTCACCGCCACCTTCCCGCCCACACTGGAGTCCACCTGCGCCAGTAGACTTGTTGGGAGCTGCACCAGTCGGACGCCCCGCATGTAGGTTGCCGCGACGAAGCCCGCCAGGTCGCCCACCACCCCTCCGCCCATCGCCAGCACGATGTCGCGTCGTTCGGTGCCGCACTCGATCATCCAGTCGTACAGCTCCGCGGCAGTCTCTAGAGACTTGCTGGCTTCACCCGACTCGACCGCGAAGGAGCTGACGGCGTAGCCGTGAGCGCGGAGCGAGTCCTCCGCCCTCTGGCCATAGATCCGGTAGACGGCCTCGTCCGCCACCAGCCTAACCGCGCCGTCCAGCCCCGCGTTCCTCAGCAGACCGCCGACCTCCGAGAGAAGTCCCCCACCAACCAGCACGTCGTAGCGGCCCGCGCCTGCCCTGATAGGAATGGTGATCATAATTCCCTCGTTGCTCCCATCTCGAGGCCGGCCTGAACCCTCCTCACCGCCTCCGCCACCAGCAACGTGACCTCCTCCACTGTGGCGTCGTCGGTCGCGATGGTGACATGCGCGGTCTCCCGATAGACTGGGTCTCGCGCGGCCTTGAGCGACGCAATCCGCTCTGCCCCACCCTTTGCTAGCATCGGCCGAGGTTCCTCCCCCATGGCGCGCTCGAGCCTGGCTTGAATTATGTCGACGTTCGCGTCCAGCAGCACAACCAGGTTTCCCTCTCTGATGGCTTGACGGTTGGTGGGATCGACCACCGCACCTCCCCCCACGGCCACCACGCGGTGCTCTCCCCTCAGGGCACTCTCCACCGCTGACCGCTCGAGCATCCTGAATGTCGCCTCGCCCTCCTCCGCGAAGATCTCGTGGATGCGGCGGCCCGCTATCCTCTCCACCTCAGCGTCCGTGTCGACGAACTCCCACCCCAGCTGCCCCGCCAAGGCCCTGCCCACTGAGGACTTGCCACACCCACTGAAGCCGATGAGCACCACGTTCATCGACCCGAACCTCCACGTTCCCTGCAACTTCCCACCAGTGACCCCCTCTCGTGCGAACCCCCATCGCAGCGCGCGGCTCAAGCCAGACCCTCCAGATAGGACCCGTAGCTCCTGTCTATCTCCCGGATCGAGTCGCCGCCGAATTTCTCAAGGAAGGCATCGGCCAGAACCAGGGCCACCATCGCCTCTCCCACCACCCCTGCGGCTGGCACCACGCAGACGTCACTCCGCTCGATCCCCGCCGCGGCCGACTCCTTCGTCCTCAGATCGACGGAGGGGAGAGGCTTCATCAGGGTCGGAATGGGCTTGGCCGCACACCGAACGAGGATCGGCTCCCCGTTGCTCATCCCACCCTCTATCCCCCCCGCCCGATTGCTGCCGCGCGCCCAGCCCTGTGTGGCTGAGTAGTGAATGACATCGTGGTATCTGCTGCCGGGGAGGCTGGCACCGCCCAAGCCCGCTCCGATCTCCACCCCCTTTATGGAGTTGATGCTCATCAAGGCTCCTGCCAGCCGGGCGCTCAACTTGCGATCCCAGTGGATGTGGCTGCCCAGCCCCGGGGGAACGCCGTAGGCCACCACCGTGAAGGTTCCGCCCAGGGTGTCGCCGGCTGCCCGGGCTTCATCGATGGCCCGCACCATCCGGCGCTCCGCCTCCGGATCGGCGCACCGAACGGGCGACGACTCTACCGCCTCCCAGTGGGCCTCGGCCCTCTCCCCCCTGTAGCCGTTCCTGTCGGTACCAACCCAGTCAGGAAGCTCGGCGTGCACATCGCCAATAGCTACCGTCTCGCTCCTCACCTGGACACCGAAGCGGGCCAGCAGGCAGCGCGCCACCGCACCGAGCGCCACCCTCATGGCCGTCTCCCTGGCGCTTGCCCTCTCGAGAACGTTGCGGACGTCCACATGCCCGTACTTGAGGACTCCCGGCAGGTCCGCATGACCCGGACGAAGTCGAGTCACCGGCTCTACCGGCTCATTCGGCGGCTCGACGCCCATTCGCCCCTGCCAGTTGGGCCAGTCCAGGTTTGGGATCAGCAGCGCGATCGGGCTGCCCAGGGTCTCGCCGTGGCGCACCCCGGAGAGGATCTGCACCCGATCGGTTTCTATCCTCATTCGGCCCCCTCGGCCGTGCCCTCGCTGGCGTCGGCTGAGCTGGAGATCGATGTCGGCTGCCTCGATGGTCAGACCTGCGGGGATCCCCTCGAGGATCCCCACCAGCACCTGCCCGTGGGACTCCCCAGCAGTGAGCATCCTAAGAACCCTCAGCATGGCCGCAGCACCTCTCCGCCATCCAGGCCCACCCCAGGGACAAGCAGGTCGAGCTGGTCCCAGAAGCCCGGGTAGGAGATCTCCGCCACATTGGCCCCCTCGATAATGGTCTCTCCCGCCGCCATCAGGCCGGCCACCGCCAAGGACATGGCCATGCGATGGTCGCCGTAGCTCTGGCACGTGGCGCCCCTCAGTCTTGCCCCACCACGAACCACCAGGCCATCCGGCAGCTCCTCCACCTGGGCCCCCATGCGAGCGAGTTCGATCGCCAGCGCCCTGACCCGATCGGTCTCCTTCACCCGCAGCTCCACCGCATCCGCAAATCGGGTCTCCCCCTCAGCGAAGGCGGCTGCCACGGCCAGCACGGGGATCTCGTCGATCAGGCGGGGTATCAGATCGCCCCCCACGGCGACGCCTCGGAGGGAGCTCGAACGGGCCACCAGGTCGGCGACAGGCTCCCCGCCACGCAGCCCCCTAGGGATCACCTCCAGGTCGGCGCCCATAGCCTGCAGAACCTCCAGCACCCCCGTCCTGCCCGGGTTGACCCCCACGTCTCGCAGCACGATCTCGGCGTCAGGGTGGATCACGGCAGCCACAAGCCAGAAAGCCGCAGAAGAGATGTCCCCAGGCACCTCCACGTCTACCGCCTTCAGAGGGCTGCCAGGCACCAGTGTAACCGAGCCGGCCCCCGTGGACACCCGAGCCCCCTGTGCCGCCAGCATCCGCTCCGTATGGTCCCGCGACGGCTTCGGCTCGCGCACCGAGGTCGGGCCATCGGCGTACAGCCCCGCCAGCAGGAGGGCCGACTTCAGCTGGGCGCTCGCCACCGGCAGCGAGTAGTCGATCCCCTTCAGCGCAGCACCCCTGACCGCCAGCGGCGGGAGGGAATCGCCCCGACGCCCCCAGAGATCGGCACCCATCGCCCTCAGGGGTTCGATAACCCTGCGCATGGGCCGCGACCGGAGCGAGGCGTCCCCCGTCAGAACGGAGAGGAAGTGCTGCCCAGCCAGCAGTCCGGCCAGCAGACGCATGCAGGTGCCGGAGTTGCCGGCATCCAGCACGTCCTCCGCCTCGTGCAGTCCGTGGAGCCCCACACCCTTCACATGGAGGCGGCCATCATCCCCTTTCCTGATCTGCGCCCCAAGCTGAAGAAGGCAGCGCAGGGTGGACTGGCAGTCGGCCCCAGGGCCTAGGTTCGAGATAGTGGCCTCGCCCTCGGCAATCGAGTTGAGGATCAAGGCCCGGTGGGATATGGACTTGTCCCCGGGGACGCGGACCTCACCGCGAAGCCGCCCAGCTGGCCTGACCACCCGCACCCCTTTCGTGGGGACAGTAGTCGCGATCGGATCGGTTGCCTTGCGCGCCACTTCCATCACGCCACCGCCGCGCCCACGCTTATGCCTCCGGGAACCGTCCGGCCGACAGCAGAACCCACAGCCCTAAGCGACTGCATCAGTTCCGCGAAGTTGGGCAGGTTCAGCGACTGAGGGCCATCCGAGGCCGCCGTGTCAGGCGACGGGTGGACCTCCACCAGCAGTCCATCCGCCCCAGCGGCGATCGCCGCCATGGCCATCGGTTTCACCAGGTACCATTTCCCAGTGCCGTGGCTGGGATCTACGATGACCGGCAGATGGCTGAGCCTCTTGACCACGGGCACAGCGCTGAGATCCAGGGTGTTTCTCACGGCAGTCTCGAAGGTCCGAATTCCACGCTCGCACAGGATCACGTTGAAGTTGCCCGAGGCCATGATGTACTCGGCGGCCATCAACCACTCCTCGATGGTCGCCGCCATCCCGCGCTTCAGCAGCACCGGCTTGTCGGTCTTGCCCACCTCTCTGAGGAGGGGAAAATTCTGCATGCTCCTGGTCCCGATCTGGAGGATATCACAGTGCTCCGCTACCGGCCCCACCTGGTCCGGTTCCATCACCTCGCTGACGACTTTCAGGCCAGTCAGCTCGCGGACCTCGGCGAGAATACGGAGCCCCTCCTCGCCCATTCCTTGGAAGGAGTAGGGTGAGCTGCGGGGCTTGAAGGCACCTCCACGCAGCACTGTGGCCCCCGCCGCTTTCACCGCCTCGGCCGTCTCCAGTACCTGCTCGCGGCTCTCCACAGAGCAGGGCCCGGCCATGACGACGATCTCCCGTCCCCCGATCTCCAGATCTCCCACGCGGACGATGCTGTCGAACGGCTTGAACTCCCGGCTAGCCAGCTTGTAGGGCTTGCTTACAGGGGTTACCCTTTCCACGCCCGGCAGCATCTCCAACTGCTCCCCGAGCTGTGGCTCGAAGCGGGTGCCGATAACGCCGATCACGGTGCGCTCCTCCCCTCCGGAACGATGGCCCTTCAGACCCTTGCTCTCCAGGCGGGCCATCACTCCCTGAATCTGCTCCTCGTCCGCATGGCTCGACATGATTACGATCATCGTCCTCCCCCCTCTCGATCCGGCTCCGGATAAAACGAAGGAGCAGAGGATTTCTCCTCTGCTCCTGTGGCATGACGGGGTCTCGGGGTTCCTATCTTCTAAGGAGCCCCGCCATGCCAGCTCGTAAAGTAATACCAGGCGTACCAGACGGTCGGAATCATCGATCCTTCACGCCGGCTGCAAGCCAGCAATCCATGTTCTTATGCCAGTATACGGAGGCCTCCACAATCCTGTCAACACCCATGCAGACCCGGTGTCAGCGGCCAGGCCAGAACGGCGAGGTGGTGGGCGCATCGATGCTATAATTCAAGGCATGGAACAGGACAACCGCACCGAAACCCGGCCCCGTCTCCTCGTCGTCGACGACGATCGGAAGATCACGAGCGCGCTGAAGAGAAGCCTCTCATACGAGGGGTACGCCGTGGAGGCGGCCAACAGCGGGTCGGAGGCCTTGCAGCTTGCCCGTGAGACGCGACCGGACCTGGTGGTCCTCGACATCATGATGCCCGGCATCGACGGGATGGAGGTGTGCCGGCTCCTCCGCAGGAGCGACGACGTCCCGATACTCATGCTGACAGCGAAGGACGAAATCACGGACAGGGTAGCGGGCCTGGATGCGGGCGCCGATGACTACCTGGTGAAACCTTTCGCTTTCGAGGAGCTGCTGGCCAGGATCCGTGCCCTGCTGCGACGGAGAGAGCCGCGCCGCCGGTCGGAGATCTGCTTCCGCGACCTCTGCCTGGACACTAGGTCGCGAACCGCCCGACGCGGCGGTCGGAAGATCGAGCTCACCACAACGGAGTATCGCCTCCTCGAATTCTTCCTCAATCGCCCCGAGGAGGTACTACCCCGCCACGTCATCCTCGAAAAGGTATGGGGTTATGACTTCGAGGGCGAGTCCAACGTCCTGGAGGTCTACATCCGCTACCTCCGGACCAAGCTGGAAGCGGGTGGGGAACCGCGCCTGATCCACACCATCAGGGGCGCCGGCTACGTCTTGAAGGGGTGACCCCGTGTCCATCCGGCTTAGACTGGCCATCTGGTACGCCGGCTTCCTCGCCGTGGTGTTCGGGCTTTCCGCCCCCTTGGTCTATGTGACCACCGAGGCGACCATCCTCTCCGGGATGGACCACTGGCTCACGCCGACGGCCGTCCGACTCGTGGCTGCGCTGGAAAGCGAATATTCGCAGATCTATCCAGCCCCCATATCAGCCCAGTCGCTTTCCGAACTGACGCCTCCCGGGGTCCTCACCGAGCTGCTCGATCGTAACGGTCGCCCGATGGAAGAGTCCTCCGAACCGAAGGGCCCATCCATTTCGGTCCCCGATGCCAGCTTCGCGACCGCGTGGTGGGGAACCCCCAGTAGCTTCACGGCTATCGCTGACGGCCATCGATGGAGAGCCGTTCTGGCTCCAATACCGGGCGACCAGGAGCCGCGGGGCTTCGTGGTAGTGGCCAGCTCCCTCCAGGAGGCAGACGAGGCCCTGTCCAGACTCCGCCTGATGCTTATCGCTGGCGCGGTGACGCTCCCGATCCTGGCCGTTGCGGTGGGATGGTGGATCGCGCGAGCCGGTCTCCACCCTATTGAGGAGATGTCTGAGACAGCCCGAGCCATCGCCCTTTCCCAGGGGCTCGGCCGGAGGCTGAAGGTGGGCAAGAGCGGAGACGAAGTCAGCAGGCTGGCCAGAACCCTCAACGAGATGCTGGCCAGCCTGGATGCAGCTCACGAAACCCAGCGAAGGTTCGTGGCCGACGCCTCTCACGAGCTGCGCTCGCCGCTCACCTCCATTCGCAGCAACATCGAGTTTCTGCAACGCGCCCTGGATGCCCCGACGGAGGTTCGAGCGGAGGCCCTGGCCGACGTGGAAGCCGAGCTGGAGCGGCTCACCAGGCTCACCTCCGACCTGCTCCTCCTGGCCAAGGCCGATGCCGGCTACAGGATGGAGATGGACAAGGTCGATCTGAGGGCACTGGTACTGGAGACACACCGCCAGAAGCAGGCCCCGGCGTCAGGGGTCACCCTCGAGCTGGGAGAGGTCCAACCGGCGCGGGTGGTGGGAAGCTCCGCCTGGCTGAAGCAGCTCCTTCTCATCCTTTTGGACAACGCACTCAAGTACACTCCGCAGGGTGGCAGGATCACGCTCGCGCTGGGTCGCGAGGCTGGCCAGGCAGTGCTCCGCGTCTCGGATACAGGGATCGGAATAGCGCCCGAGGATCTGCCCAATATCTTCGAGAGGTTCTATCGCGCCGACAAGGCCCGGGCCCGCGACGAGGGGGGCTCCGGCCTGGGACTTGCCATCGCCCGCTGGATAGTCGACGCCCATGGGGGCGAGATAGAGGTCGAGAGCCAGCCCGGCAAGGGGAGCACCTTCACCGTGCGCCTTCCCGCCGTGTAGCCACACTCTCATCCCCATCTAACGCCTCTCTAAGCACCATCTAATCTTCGTCCGCTATGATTGTGAACGCAGACACGAGGTGGATACCGGCATGAACCAGTGGATCGTTCCCGCGGCCTCTCTGGTGGCACTTGCCGTTGCGGCGTTCCTTCTGTTCATGTCTAGGAGCCGGCACCGCTACCGGGCTCGTGTGGCCCCCAACGGAACCCAGGAGATGGAGATTGTCGTGCTGGATGGGTACACTCCGAGCACGGCCATCGTCCGTGAAGGCATACCGGTTCGGCTGAAGTTCACACGCCTGGAGAGCAACGAGTACTCTCGACGTGTGATCTTCTCGGACTTCAAGCTGGAGAGGCGTCTGGCGCCATACAGAACCACCGTGGTCGAGTTCACGCCGCCCTCCCCAGGTGAGTACCTGTTCACCTCGGACATGGGAATGTATCGGGGAAGGCTGGTCGTGGAGCCCTGCGCACGAAAGCGCCGCCGGCTGCCGGCACTGCCGTCCCTATGGTGGAAGGGAAGAGCGACGGCCCTTCGGACCGAACCGACGGCCAGTGGCCGCCGGCAGTTTCCGTGTCTGAGCGCCCATACATTCTCGGCCCCAAGTGGGGACAAGGATGAGGAAGGGGATCCTTCGATGCTGACCGAGAACTCTGTGACCACTCGCCGGCCGGCCTCCAGAGCCGGCGCCGCCGCGTCGACCAGGCGTCGCTCCAAGGTCAAGGCGCGATTCCTGGTGGCCGGGTTCGTAATCGTGGCCGCCATAGCATACATGATCTTCGCGGCCATGCAGAGCGGCTCCGAGTACTTCGTCACCACCGGCGAGCTGGCTGCCATGGGGTCGAAAGCCATAGGGCAGCCCACCAAGCTGGGAGGCCGCGTGGTGGAAGGCTCCGTCCAAAGAGACAGGGGCAGCAGCACCATAACCTTCGCCCTCACCGACGGCAGCAAGACTCTGCCAGTGGTCTACAAGGGGGTTGTCCCCGATAGCTTCCAGGAGGGGGTGGATGTGATCGTAGAGGGCAAGCTGGGGACGGACGGCAGCTTCCAGGCCACCTCCCTGATGGCCAAGTGCGCCTCCAAGTACGTCCCCGCCGACACCAAGTAGACCGATTTTCATGGCCCATCACTCGGCCCCCATCCATGGTGGTATCGCGGGGCTCGAAAGCGAGGATAGCAGAACCGCATGGCAGAGATCGGACGCATATCCCTGGTTGTCGCCTTCGTTGTAACCGCCTACCTGACAGTGGCCTCGGCCTTCGGGGCGGCCCGACGGCAGCCGGATCTACTCGCGAGCGCTAGAAACGGCGTCTACACGGCCGCCGCGCTGGTCTCCCTGGCATGGGGCGCGCTGCTGTACGCCTTCGCAACCCACGACTTCAGCCTGCAGACGGTCGCGCACTACAACAGTCGCGCCATCGACCTGGCTTACAGCCTTTCTGGTGCCTACGCCAGCCAGGAGGGCTCGCTTCTGATGTGGGCCTGGGGAGTTGTGATGATGTTGCTGGTGGTTACGCTACAGAACAGGGGAAGAAACCGCAGCCTCATGCCCTGGGTGACCGCAGTCATGGGGTTCGTCGCATCCTTCTTCCTGTCGCTTCTGGTATTCTTCTCGAACCCCTTCGTCCGCAGCGCGGTGATCCCTCCCGACGGGCAGGGGCTGAACCCCCTCCTGCAGAACGTGGGGATGCTGTTCCACCCGCCGGCTCTCTATCTGGGCTACGTGGCCTTCACCGTGCCCTTCGCTTTCGCCCTGGCCGCCCTCATCACGGGGCAGCTGGGCAGCGAGTGGATCCAGATAACCAGGCGATGGGCCCTTTTCGCCTGGACGTTCCTCAGCATCGGGAATCTGCTGGGCGCCCAATGGGCCTACGTGGAGCTGGGCTGGGGCGGATACTGGGGCTGGGACCCCGTGGAGAACTCCTCCTTCATGCCCTGGCTCACGGGCACCGCCTTCCTCCACTCCATCATGATCCAACGCCGAAGGGGCATGCTGAAGGTCTGGAACCTGGTGCTGATAGTCGCCACGTTCCTCCTCACCATATTCGGCACCTTCCTGACCAGGAGCGACATCCTCTCCTCCGTCCACACTTTCGGCGAGACCAATATCGGGCCAATGTTCGTGGCGATGATGCTCCTCACCCTAGGCGTCTCGGCAGCGCTGATATGGGATAGGCTCCCCCTCCTGGAGGGGGAGAATGAGCTGGACTCCCTCGTCTCAAGGGAATCGAGCTTCCTGCTGAACAACCTGCTCCTGGTCGGAGCGGCCTTCGCCGTCCTCTGGGGCACCATGTTCCCTCTGATCTCGGAGATCGTGAGGGGAGTGAAGGTCACCGTCAACGCCCCGTTCTTCAACCAGGTGGTGGGGCCGATCCTCCTGGGTATCGTGGTGCTGATGGGGATCTGCCCGGTAATCGGATGGCGAAGGGCCTCCATGGAGAACCTGCTGAGGAACTTCAGGGTGCCGCTTCTGGCCGCCGTCGTCACCGGAGTGGTGGCCTTCGCCCTCGGCACCAGACAGGCATATGCCATCGTGGCCTTCGCCGCGTGCGGGTTTGTGGTTGGCACCATGGGTACCGAGTTCTTCCGGGGCGCCCGCGCCCAGGGGCGTATCCTGGGCAGGCACCCCATCCTCGCCCTGCCATCGCTGGTGTGGGAGAACAAGCCCCGCTACGGTGGTTACCTGGTGCATCTAGGGGTGGTGGTGCTGGCCATCGGGGTGGTGGGGTCCCAGGGCTTCCAGGTGGAGAAGGACGTGGTGCTCTCCCCCGGACAAGACGCCACCATTGGCAGCTACCGGGTGGTGTACGGCGGTCTCGCCGACGAAAAGCAGGCCATCAAGGAGGTCGTCTCGGCCAAGCTGACCGTCTATTCCGGCGACACGCTGCTGGGGAGCATGAGCCCCTCCAAGGAGTTCTACAACGGATGGGACTCCCCCAACACCGAGGTCGCAATCAGGAGCACGCCGACCGAGGACCTCTACCTGATCCTCGACTCATGGACGGGGAATAACGTCTCCCTCAAGCTGGTGGTCAATCCCCTCGTCTCCTGGATCTGGGTGGGCGGGTACCTGCTGGTCTTCGGAGCCGTGGTGGCCCTGTGGCCGGACGCCAAGGAGAAGCGCCGAGAGGCGGCCAGACTGGCCGTGGCTCGGCCGCGAGCTGGTTTGCCTCAGACAGTGGACGCCTAGGTGAGCAGCAGAGAGGAAATGTGACTTTGGGTGCGCCCCAGGACCGAGGACTCAGGGCTGAGGACTGGGGGCCCAGAAACCAGTCCCCGGCACCAAATGTCGAGAGTAGATCGTCGCTGGCGAGACCCGGGGCGCGGATGCCGGGCCTCGGGGCCCTCTTGTTGGCTCTCGCGCTGGCCATGGCGGCCATCTTGTGGCAGACTGGGGCCGCCGCTGCCGACGAGGGAGATGATCTGATCAACGAGCTCCGCTGCCCGGCGGCGGCTAGGTACATGCCGCTCGCTGCAGCGGACACACCGGAGGCCCGTTGGATGAAGGCCTTCATCCGGGCCAAGGTGGCCGAGGGCTGGCCCAGGCAGAGGATCGTGGATACCCTGGTCAGGCAGTACGGCGAGGGGATCCTCCCGGCCCCAGCCAAGGAGGGTTTCGGACTCGCCGCGTGGGTGACCCCCTTCGCGATCATCTTTGGCGGTGCCGCCGTCACCGGTTACCTGATGGTCGGCTGGCTGAAGAGACGCCGGTGGAACGACGCCTACTGGAACGCCGAGCTGGCCCGGGAGATAGACGACACCGATCTGCAGCGATACGAGGAGCAGCTGCGCCGCGAGCTGGAGCAGTTCAATTAGCTTGGCAAGATTGGAGACCAGATGTCTACGCAGTTGACCTTGGCCGTCATGCTGGCCATCACGATGGCCGCTGCCATTTTCGTGGCCTGGCCCCTCCTTTTCGGCCGCACCAGGCCCGAGGAGTTCTTCGAGGGCGAGCAGAACGAACCGCTCCTCCAGCGGCTCCTCTTCCAGAGGGACACGGTGTACGCGGCGATGAAGGAGCTGGAGTTCGACCTGGCCATGGGGAACCTCTCCCAACAGGACTTCCAGCAGCTACAGGAGCGGTACAGGAAGAAGGCCCTGGCGATCCTGAAGAGGATAGACGACGCCAAGGCGGGGAGACTTCGGCAGGACGATATACCAGAAGCCCGGGAAGACTTTCTGTCCTGCGACGTCCACCCCGAAGGCGCCGCGCCCATGCGGGGCTCCGACGACACCGGGCTGGATGTGGAGCAGGAGATCCAGAGCTATCGAAGCAAGACTCGGGGACGCGCCCGCGACGGGAGGGCCTCCACTGAGAAGCCAGCGGCCACATGCCCGAGCTGCGGTCGAAGGGTGACGGATCCTGAAGCGGCCTTCTGCAGCAAGTGCGGCGCTCCCATCCGAAGGCGCGGGTAGGAGTCATGTTGGACCCAATATCAGCTGGGGGGAACTGTAGATGAGCAGGAGATGGGGCGCGACCAGGTTGCTCGCGCCAATTGCGTCATTGATCCTCTTTTTTGCGATGGCTGGTGGCGTCGCTGCGCAGCAGGCGCAGCCGGGGAGTGCAGGGTCTTCACCGGCCGGAACAGCTACCCCGGCCGCCACAACGGGGGGCAACGGAACGATCAAGGGAAACGTGACCAACCTCACCAAGGGTGGAGGCAGCGTTGCTGGGCTGGATCTGAACCTCTACATCTACAAGGGCCAGGACCAGAGCGGCAAGAAGACAGCCAAGGCTGGACCCGACGGGAAGTTCAGCTTTGACGGACTCGACACCGGGAGCGATTTCACCTATCTGGTCCACGCCCAGTACCAAGGGGCGGACTACGCCACGGACCCCATCGTCTTCCCCGCAGGATCGACGGAACAATCGACCGAGCTAGAGGTTTTCGACTCGACCAGCTCAGACGAGAACATAAAGGTGGCCGCGACCCACTACCTCCTGGACGTTGAGCCGGGAAGCGTATACGTGTCGGAGATCGTCATCGTCACCAACAGCGGGGACAAGACCTACGTTGGGTCGAAGGAGGTGCACCAGGGGATCAAGGAAACGTTGCGCTTTTCGATCCCCCAGGGGGCCCAGCAGGTGGAGTACGGCGGCGGCATGTTGGGGGCCCGGGTCTTTCAGGACAACGGTGACCTCGTGGACACCTTCCCCTTGTACCCCGGGGACTCGCAGCGCATCTTCCGCTACGTCATTCCCTTCAGCGGGGATACCGCCAGCTTCGTGTCGAAGCTGACCGCCACGACAGGCAAAGTCAATGTGCTGATCCCCGATACAGGAGTAGGGATCACGGTGTCCAACCTCCCCAACAAGAGCAACCAGCAGATCCAGGATCAGAGGTATATCCTGCTGAGCGGCGACAATCTGGCCGCGGGAACCTCGCTGGAGTTCAAGCTGGACCACCTCCCCAAGGGAGGGTCGACGGGGGGTGCCCTGACTCAGGGGATGCTGCCCGCTCTCGCTGGTGGCGGTGTCGTCCTGGTGGTGCTCATCGCCTCGGTCACCATCTTCTTCGTGAGACGGCGGCGAGGCCCGAGCCGTGTCCCCGCAACACGCGGCCAAGGGACGGCGGAGAGCGGCGCACATGGCGCAGCTCTAGGACAAGCCGAGGTGTCATCGACGCTCTCAATATCCGATATCGAGGCGGAGGAGGAGATCCTGGATGCCCAGAAGAGGGAGCTCATCGCCGCCATCGCCCGCCTGGACGACGATTACGAGGCTCAGAGGATCGGCTCCGAGGAGTACAGTAGGGAGAGAGCCGAGAAGAAGCGGAGACTCGTGCAGATCGTGGAGCGCCAGAAGGGCCTCGCGGCCATGAAGGAGCAGCGGTGAACCGGACGGGCATGCCCTCTGTGGACGAGACGCCGTGCGCGCTGAAGGCAACCGGCATCACCAAGCGGTTCGGCCACCGTCTGGTGCTGAAGGGGATCAGCCTCGCCCTCAACCGCGGCGAGAGGATGGCCATCTTTGGCCCCAACGGCGCCGGGAAGACCACCTTGATGCGCATCCTCTCCACAGTGGCGGCGCCCACCAGCGGCAAGGTCGTGGTGGATGGCGTCGACCCGCGAGAGGAGCCTCTGGAAGCCAGGCGCCGGATAGGGGTGGTGTCTCACCACCCCTATCTCTACGACGACCTCACCGCCAGGGAGAACCTGCGCTTCTTCGGGCGAATGTACGATGTTCCAAACCTGGAGGAAAGGATCGACGAGGTCGGACGGCTAGTCGGGCTTTCGGCCCGTCTCGACGACAGAGTGGGCACTTTCTCCCACGGGATGCAGCAGCGCATCGCCATGGCTCGTGCCTTGCTCCACGATCCCGCCCTTCTGATGATGGACGAGCCGGAGGCCGGGCTGGACCAGGATGCCCTGGGCCTGCTGGGCGAACTCCTCGGAGGCCCCCGCACCGAGGACGGCGCTGGGCGCGCCGCCATCATAGTCACCCACCACCTGGACCTGGGTCTCGCGCTCAGCGATCGCATCGCGATCCTGGCGGAGGGCCGCCTGGTCTTCGAGTCTGGCTCAGCGGGGATGGACCCAGCCGTGATCCGCGCCCTCTACTCCCGCCACACCACCACGAGGGCCGGAAAGGGGGGCGGGCCACGATGACGCCCTTCATGCGGAAGGTGCTGGCCATCGTGGCCAAGGACGTCGCCTCGGAGCTGCGCACCAGGGAAGCCCTCAGCTCCATGTTCGTGTTCGCCCTCCTGGTCATCGTCATCTTCAACTTTGCCTTCGAGCTGAGAGTCGACAACAAGGGGGCGGTGGCGCCCGGGGTCCTATGGGTGGCGATCGTGTTCGCGGGGATGCTCGGCCTGAACAGATCCTTCATAACAGAGAAGGATAGGGGCTGCCTGGAAGGGCTCCTCCTGTGCCCAGTGGATCGCAGCGCCATCTTCGCCGGGAAGATGGTGGGCAACCTGCTCTTCATGGGTGCCGTGGAGGCGCTGCTGCTACCGGTTTTCGCCGCCTTCTTCGACCTGCCGGTCTTCACCCCCAGGCTGCTGCTGATCGTGGCGCTGGGCACCTTGGGTTTCGCGGCGGTTGGCACTCTCTTCGCCGCGGTGGCGGTGCACACCAGGACTCGAGAAGTCATGCTCCCGGTCCTGCTCTTGCCGGTCGCCGTGCCCGTGCTGGTGGCTGCAGTGAAGGCAACAGGGGATGCACTTGCATCCCCACCCACATTGATGGAAGGCCCCTGGCTGGGGATCCTGGTCGCCTTCGACGTCATCTTCATGACCGCCGCCATGCTGACATTCGAGTACGTTTTCCAGGAGTAGGTACCAATGAGCGAAAGGACGGAGCCGCTGGAGCGGCAACGCCAACTGTCGTCACCCTCACCGACTATGGAAGGCTCGAGGGCGGGGCTGCCTGGCGAGGGGCCCGATCCAAGTGTGGCACGAAACCAATTCAGGCCCTTCCCACACGGTCCTGTGGAATGGCTAGTGGCACCTGCAATGGTGGTCGCCCTCTACGCGGCGCTGCTCTTTGCGCCCAGAGAGGCCACCATGGGGGACGTGCAGCGGATCTTCTACTTCCACGTCCCAAACGCCTGGGTCGCCTTCCTATCGTTCGGCGTGGTGTTCGTGGCCAGCATCCAGTGGCTACGGACCAGCCATTACCGCTGGGACGCCATTGCCGTATCCGCGGCAGAGGCCGGGGTCGTGTTCACAACCGTGGCCCTTCTCACCGGCTCTATCTGGGCCAAACCCACCTGGGGCACATGGTGGGATTGGGACCCGCGCCTGACGACCACCCTGATCCTGTGGCTGATATACGTCTCCTATCTGATGCTGCGCTCCGTGGTCGAGAACCAGAGCAGGCGGGCCTCTCTGGCGGCTGTGGTGGGAATAGTCGGCTTTATCGATGTCCCCATAGTCTTCATGTCCATCCGCTGGTGGCGAACCATCCATCCGGTCGTTATAACCGCGACCAGCATAGAGCTGGACCCGTCCATGGTGATAACGCTCGTGGTCTGTTTGGTGGCCTTCACCATCCTCTTCGTGCACCTGCTGCGGCTGAGGATCGGCCTGGAGCTGCAGCGGGAGGAGGTCTACAGGCTGAGGGACGCGCTCCTGGACGAGGAATGAACGGAGGACGAGCTCGAAATGGGTAGTCTGGGGTATCTCTTCGCGGCTTTCGCGGTCATCTGGATTGCACTGCTCCTCTACAGCTTCAGCATCGGGACCCGGCAGAGGGCGCTGGAGCGGGAGATCGATCTCCTCAAGGCGATGCTGGAGGAGAGGGTCGATGCTCATGGATGATGTGACCTCTCCGGCACGGGTGAGGGTCCTGTCGACCTCCTCCCGTGCCGGAGATGGCTCCTAACGTGCTGCGGGGGACAGGAGCGTCTCCGCCAATCTTGCGCCTCGGCGAAGCGCCTCGACGTTCGGTGTTACGAAGCGCGCCTTGTCCGCACCCAACGCCTCGGGCATCACCTCCTCCACCACGTCAAGGGGTAGCGCCTCGGTCGCCCGCAGCAGCGCGCCTAGGGCTACCATGTTGGCCGCTCGGTCGCTGCCCACCTCCATGGCGATCTCGTTGGCTGGGACCTCAAGAACTTGGATATCGTTCCTGCTGAATGGCGCCTTGGCCAGAGATCGGTTTACCACCAGGACCCCGCCCTCTTTCACTTTGGGACCGTACTTGGCAAGGGAGGGCTCGTTCATCACGATCGCGGCCGATGGCCGACTGATGATGGGCGATCCGACCTCCTCATGGGAGAGGATCACGGTGCAGCCCGCGGTTCCCCCCCTCATCTCCGGCCCGTACGACGGTATCCAGGCAACATTGCGGCCGATCCGCAGGGCAGCGTGAGCGAGCAACATGCCGGCGAACAGCACACCCTGCCCGCCGAAGCCGGCAATGATTATCTCGTGGTCTTTCTCCATGCCGCATCATCCTCCATCTGGTTGCGCTCGAGGGGAAGGCTCGATGGACACCTCCTCGGAGGTCCGCCATTGGCCATCACAGCTTTCCCACCTCAGCCACCATCTTTATGTCACCCAGCGGAAAGTAGGGCACCATCCGCTCCTCGAGCCATCGCTGGGCCTCTCTCGGCGACACCCCCCAGTTGGTGGGGCATGGGGAGAGCACCTCCACCAGAGAGAAGCCAAGCCCCGCCACCTGGCACTTGAAGGCTCGTCGGATCGCCGCCCCGGCCTTGCGGATTGCCGCCGGGCTGTGGACAGATACCCTGGTAATGTACCTGGGTGCCTCCAGAGTGGCCAGCATCTCGCTCACCCTGATGGGATAGCCTGCCCTGCCAGGATCCCTGCCGCCAGGTGTGGACGTGGTCCTCTGCCCCGCCAGCGTGGTCGGTGCCATCTGGCCGCCCGTCATCCCGTAGACAGCGTTGTTGACGAAGATCACGGTGATGTTCTCGCCCCTCGCGGCAGCATGGATTATCTCGGCCGTGCCAATAGCTCCAAGGTCGCCGTCGCCCTGATAGGTGAAGACGAAGAGCTCTGGATGGACCCTCTTTATACCTGTGGCCACAGCAGGTGCCCGACCATGGGCCGCCTCGCAGCCATCGAACTCGAAGTAGTTGTATCCGAATACGGCGCAGCCCACCGGCCACACCGCCACGGTCCTCTCCTGCAACCCCAGCTCGTCAATGGTCTCCCCAACGAGACGGTGCACTATCCCGTGTCCACACCCCGGACAGTAGTGGGTCACCGCAGTGGAGAGACTTCTCGGCCTGGTTAGCACTAGCTGCGCGGTGGCAGCAGAAGCAGCAGTGCTCATCTTGCCTCCTCCCAAAGCTGCTTCAATGCGGCGAGCACCTCGTCGGGCGAGACGACGAAACCGCCCAGCCTGCCCAGGAAGCGCACAGGAACCCTTCCCGCCACGATCCTCTCCACGTCCTCCAGCATCTGGCCCTGGTTCAACTCCACCACCAGAACCCCCTTCACGCGGCGGGCAAGGTCTGCCACCTCTCGCTCAGGGAATGGAAAAAGGGTGATGGGGCGGAAGAGTCCGGCCCTCACGCCATCGACTCGCGCAGCGCGCACCGCGCTCAGGCTCACCCGCGCGGGCGTGCCGAAAGCTATGACCGCTATCTCCGCGTCGTCCAGATGGGTGCCGGTCCACCTAACCTCGCGCTCCTTGATAGTCTGGTATTTCTGAACCAGCCGGAGGTTCCGGGGCTCCAGCTTCTCGGGCTCCAGTCCGATGGACTCGATTATTCTCCTCTTCCTGCCCGCGCTGAGTCCCAGGGCCCAGTCCTTCTCTGGCAGGTCCCTGGGCCGCTCGTACTCCTTGATCACCACAGGCTCCACCGTCTGGCCAATCACGCCATCGGCCAGCACGATCACCGGGGTCCTGTAGCGATCCGCCAGGTCGAAGGCCAGGGCGGTCAGATCCATCGCTTCCTGAACCGAGGCCGGCGCCAGCACGATGGGATGGTACACGCCGTGGCCACCGCCCTTGGTGGCTTGAAAGTAGTCCCCCTGCGCTGGAGCAACGTTTCCGAGACCGGGGCCCCCACGCATCACATTGACGATCACCGCCGGCAGCTCATCGCCGGCCAGGTAGGAGATCCCCTCTTGTTTGAGGCTTATTCCGGGGCTGGACGAGGAGGTCATGGCCCTGGCGCCCGTGGCGGCTGCACCCAGAACCATGTTTATGGCAGCTATCTCGCTCTCTGCTTGAACAAACGTGCGACCGAGAGCCGGCATCCTTCGTGACATGAACTCCAGCAGCTCGGTCTGAGGAGTGATGGGGTACCCAAAGTAGGCATCGCAACCCGCCCGGATCGCGCCCTCGCCGAAGGCCTCGTTCCCCTCCATCAAGACGCGCGATCCCACCGTGGCCACCGTGTCCGCTCGCGTTGCCATTTCCCTGCACCTTCACCATTCAGCATCTCTCCGTCGCCTTTTGGGCGGCGGACCTGCCCGCCCCCTTTTGGGGGCCGCGGTTTTCCCCTCTCCTTTTGGGAGAGGCCGTCTTCCCTGTCCCCCTACTCTTAGGGGGATGGCCGGAAGCATGCCATCTGGCACCTTCGCGGGTGAGGGCTGTCTATTGGAGCATTCTGCCGATCTCGGGTGGACGCCGCATGCGGACGTGCCTCACCCGCTCGCTATCGATAAACCGATATGGCCGTCTCCGGGCAAACCATGCCGCAGACGGCACATCCCGTACACCCCCTTCCGTCGACCTGCTCGTCCTGTTTGAACTCCGCAGGGTGATAGCCAAGGCGATTGATTCGAGTGGAGAACCGGATCAGGTCCCTTGGGCACGCCGCACCGCACAGCTCGCAACCCTTGCACCTCTCCTCATCGATCAAGATGTACCCCAAACCTCACCTCCTGTTCTCTCCTCCTTGCCCAGTCTCCGCTCATGACGAGCGCGCCGTTCCAGCAGCCCCGTACGAGGCGATCAGGCTACGCCCCAGCGGCCGATCCGACCTGCCCAGGCGAGTCCTGCCCGAATACCTCGCCTTTCCGGCCAGCGGCCAGAACGATCCCCAGCGCCAAAGAGAGTAGCTTAGTCTGGTGCGGATCGGCCCTGGACGTAATCACGATCGGGGCTGACGCACCCACCACAACACCCGCCATGCGGCCGCCAGCCATGAAGGTCATGACCTTCGCCATGAGGTTCCCCGCCTCCACACTCGGGACCAGCAGGATGTCAGCACGGCCCGCCACCGGCCCGCGGATCCCTTTCGTCTCGGCGGCCGCCAGAGACACCGCGTTGTCCAGCCCGAATGGGCCGTCCACGAGAGCCCCGGTGATCTGGCCCCTGTCCGCCATCTTCGACAGCGCCGCCGCATCCACCGTGGCAGGAATGCTGGGATTCACCGTCTCCGCCGGGGCCAGTACCGCTACTCGCGGCTCGGCCACACCCAGGGCGTGGGCCACAGCCACCGCGTTCCTGACTATCTCTAGCTTCTGCTCGAGGGTTGGGAAGAGCACCACCCCCCCGTCCGTCACATAGACCAGCCGCTCGACCCCGGGCATCTCGATCAGCGCCACGTGGCTCAACAGCCGACCCGTTCTCAGCCCATTATCGCGATCCAGCACGGCGCGCAGCAGCTCCGCCGTCTCCAGCTTGCCCTTCATGAGGACTGCCGCTTCGCCGCTGCGCACCAGGGAGACGGCACGACGAGCGACCTCCGCCGGGCCCCCTGCCCTCGCGGGCACCTCCTCCCATCGCGCCCCAAGCTCGGATAAATTCAGCCCGTACCTCTCCGCTTCAGCGGCGGTGCGGGCCATGTCGCCCACCAGATGGGGAACCACCATCCCATTGCTCACGGCGTCTCGGACGGCCAGGAGCAGCTCTCCGTCCTCAGGCGCCGCGACCGCCACGGGGAGGGGCCCGACATTGGCAGCGGCGGCGATAAGGTCATCCAGATGACTTATACTGGACAGATCCCAGACCTCCTTCCCACAAAGATTCCCGGCTCACGACCCCTGTGATGTCGCTGCCCACTCTCCGTACCTCCTGGCCGGCCCATCTCCCCTCATGACGCGGAGCGCACCGGCCGCGAGAGCTGCCATCTCGTCCCCACCAGGGTAGACCAGCACCCATCCCAGGAAGGACACCCTTTCTCTTATCCACCCGACGAACATCTCCGAGTGCGCGAGACCCCCCGTTATCACCACGGCATCGGGTCTGCTTCCCAGCGCGGCCGCCATGGCTCCGATCTCCTTGCACACCTGATAGGCCATGGCCCGGTAGACCAGCAGCGCCCAATCGTCACCGGATGCTATCCGCCTCTCCACCTCCAGGGCGTCGTTGGTCCCCAGAAGCGCCATCAGCCCGCCGCCTCCCCAAAAGCGCTTCCGAAGCTCGGCGAGGGGCGTGGATTTCACCAGATCGAGCAGGCCCGTGAGGGGAAGGGTGCCCACCCTCTCGGGGGAGAATGGACCCTGGTCGTTGGCATTGTTCACGTCGATCATCCGACCAAGCCGGTGCGCGGAGACCGAGATGCCTCCGCCGAGATGCACCACCACCAACCTGGCCTCCTCGTACCGCATCCCCAGCTCAGCCGCCGCCCGTTGCGCGGCTGACTTCAGGGAGAGGGCGTGGCTGAGGCTTCTCCGCCTTAGCTCCGGAAGCCCGGTCAGCCTGGCCACATCGTCCATCTCATCCACGGAGACGGGGTCCGTACAGTAGGCCTCGACCCCGTACTCCTTCGTCAGCTCTGCGGCGATAAGGGCGGCTAGGTTCGAGGCGTGCTGCTGGGTTGACTGGTCAAGGAGGTCGGAGATCATCTCGTCGTCGACCAGGTAAGTGCCACTGGGGAGAGGGCGTAGCAGTCCGCCCCGAACGGCGATGGCGTCCAGGCGGCCAGCTTCTCCGTCGGAAGACATCTGTTCCAGCTTCGAAGCCAGCCAGCCTCGCACGGCCGCGAGGCGCCAGGGGAGCTGGTCCAGTATGCGGGCGGACGAGGTCAGCTCCTGGGGACTGTGGGTAATGGCCTCGTAGACGAGGCACCGCTCGCCTTCGAACAGGGCCAGTTTGGTGGACGTAGACCCAGGGTTGATCACCAGAATGAGTCCGCGCACCCCGCCTCCGCAACGGAGCCCGCCTGCTCGGATCGTGATAGACCTATTGGCCGCCCCGCCGTGCCATTTCCCCGGACATACTCTCCCTCCCGCAGGTCATGGCGCAGCGCTCTCCTGGGGAGGCCTGAACTGCATGGCCGCGCCCTCCTCTAGGAGACGCGAGATCTTCGACTGTGGATAGTGGAGGACCTTCTCGAGCACCTCCACCGTGTGCTCCCCCAACGCAGGGGTCGGAGTGAACTCCTCGCCCGGGGTGCGAGATAGCTTCACCGGATTGCCGGACACCAGCGCCTTTCCGTAGCGCGGCTGGTCCACCTCGACCAGCATGTTTCGTTCCTTCACGCAGGGTTCCTGCAGTGCCTTGTCCAGGGTGTTGACGGGGGCAGCCGGAATGCCGGCCTTCTCCATGATCTCCATCCATTCGGCGGTGGTCCTGGTGGCCAGGATCTCCTCCAGCATCCGCTTCATCTCGGACCGATTGGCGTGTCGATCCTTGGCGGTGACGAACCGAGGGTCAGTGGCCATCTCGGGGATCCCCAGCACCTGGCAGAGCTGCTGCCAAAAGCTCTCTGTGCCGATGGTCCAGACTAGGAGACCGTCCTTGGTCTTGAAGGCCCCGTACGGCTCCAGCCCCTGGTGGCCCGTCCCTATCGGCTTCGGCACCTCGCCCGTTGCCGTGTACCAGGACACCAGATAGCTAAGCATGGAGATCTGGGTGTCGAACATGGATATGTCCACGTGCTGGCCACGGCCGCTCTTGTTCCTCTCCAGGAGGGCGGTCAGTATCCCGATGACCGCGTGCATGCCCGCGGCCAGATCGGCCACCGGGACACCTGGCTTGCACAGCTCCCCATCCTCGGTCCCCGTAACGCTGAGCACGCCGCTGGCCGCAACCACCGCCAGGTCGAACGCGGTTCGGTGCCGACAGCTCCCTTCCGAGCCGTAGCCCGTGATGGAGGCCATCACGATCCTGGGGTTCACGGCCTCCAGGATGGGGTAGGAGATACGCAGGCGGTCCAGCACCCCAGGACGGAAGTTGTTGAGCACCACATCGGAGACTCTCACCAGGTCCAGGAAGACCTCGCGCCCAGACTCCTTCTTCAGGTCGAGGACCATCCCTTTCTTGTTGCGATGGAGGCCGACGAAGTAGCAGCTCCACTCTCCCCGGTAGTAGGGCCCCATGTGACGGAAGATCTCGCCCTCGGGGGGCTCGATCTTGATCACCTCGGCTCCCTGGTCGGCCAGGATGGTCGAGCAGTAGGGACCGGATAGCGCCTGCGAGAGGTCGAGAACCCTCAGCCCCGTGAGTCCTCCAGCCATCGTTCCCCCTCACCCCGGTAGAATGCTGTCGAGAGCATTCTAGACCGCACGGGACCGCTGTCAATAAGCAACCTTTCTCACGAAGGGCAGCTCCCGTCCTGCCTCCTCCGGAGCGGCTCGCGCCAGCGGCTCAGGCGGACATCCGTCCCGCGGCCAGGGCTAGCAGCCTTTGAGCAGCGTCCTCCAAGTCCACCGGCACGCCCAGATCAAGGCCCGCGTCCGTGAGTCTCTGGAACAGCAGGGTCAGGATGGGCGGCTCGATGGAGGACTCACGCAGGAGACCCGGTCTCGCGAACACCTCAGCAGGGGTGCCGCTGGCCACGATCCGGCCGCCATCGGCCAGAAGATAGACGGTGTCTGCCAGATCCGGAAGCAAATCCACGTGGTGGGTGGTCACAATGATCGTCAGACCTCTCTCGCGATGCAGCTCATTGAGAAGCGACACCAGCTCGCCGCGCGACCTGGGATCCAGGCCCTCGAAGGGCTCATCAAGCACCAGCAACTCGGGGTCGGTCACGAGGGCCCCGGCCATCGCCACCTTTCGCTTCTCGCCACCCGAGAGATAGTGGGGAACCTTGTCAGCCAAGGGCAAGATCCCCAGCCGCGCCATCGCGCGACGGGCCATGGCACGGCTCTCCCGATCCGAGTAGCCCGCGTTCCTGGCGCCGAAGGCCACGTCGTCGGCAACAGTCGGCCCCAGAAGCTGCTCATCCACATTCTGCAGCAGCACCCCAAGTCTCGGCTGTATAGAGGCAAACTCCCTGCCGGGGTCGTGCCCAAGGACGGTCACCTTCCCCTCGGTGGGCCGGAGCAGACCCAGCAGATGGTTGAGCAGCGTACTCTTGCCTGCCCCGTTAGGCCCTAGAAGCACCACCCGTTCTCCACGGTGAGCCACGAAGTCCAAACCGCAGAGGCTCACCTTGGTCCCGTCCGGGTAGACGTGCCGGACGCAGCTGACCCGGGCCACCTCCTCTCGTCGGTGCCAGGCAGCCGTCCCCATCTGTCTGGGCCTGTTCACGCTCATCTGCTCCTCCTCACCGTTGCCCGCGTCGCCGTCAGACAAAGCGGATTCCCTGTTGCCTTTGTCATCAGCAATTCCTTCTCCCATCTCAGGCCCTGAAGCTGCGGACGCCGCGTCAGCCCCCAGCCTCCGTCCGGCCACCACCGAAGTGGCGACCATCATGGCGCTCCCCAGCAGCACCAGGCCGTTGTAGGATGTCCACACCGCCGGAGCCAGGTCGGCCAAGACCGCCAGGGCCAGGGCGACACCACCACCCACCAGGGGGAGCAGGTCGTTGCGCGAGACGGCACGCCATCGCGAGCCGGACACCAGCCTGCCGCGGTAGCCTCGGATCCGCAGCACGGCGTAGAGCCTCTCGGATAGATCCAGCGCCCTCACCAGCAGCATTCCCAATGCCCGGCTGACGTTGAGAGCATTCGTCCACCATCGCCGTGGCCTGACGCCCCCTCTCAGCCTCAGGGCCGTCAGCTTGCGGTCCATCTCCCGTAGCAGAATGAAGAAAGACCGGTAGGTGACGAACAGTCCGTCGCTGAGCAGCGATGGAGTCACCCGGCCAAGAGCCGCAAAGATGTCCGGATAGGGTGTTGTGGCGATAAGTATCACCATGGCCTGGGCCGCCGTAAGGGTCTTCAGCAGGATCGTGGCCGCGCCCATGGGGTCGCCGTTCCACCTGCTTGCCACGAACAGAAGAGAGAAGACGGTGGGGTAGGCCGCCAACGCGAAGAGACGCCCCGCTGGGAGGCGGGTAGCGAAAAGCCCCGCTGCCAGCAGCAGGTATATGGCCACGAGCAGGAACGGACTCGAGGAGATCACGGCCGCCGCCACGAAGGCGAGAGCCGCGATCCCCTTGCCCAGCGCCGAGGAACGGTGTAGAAGACTGCTCCCGCTGTTGGCCCAGTAGTCGATGGTTGCTATGTCCATAGAAGCTATCCCGCGTGCCTTTCTCGATCTATTTCGTCCACGGATCGCTCGATCTCACCGCCGGCGACGGCTTGCTCGGCCAGCAGGGCATCTCTTCCGCCAACCAGGTCTGGCCGGACCTTGTAGACGAAGCCGGCGATTGCCCCGGTGAGAGCCGCCTCCAGCACCCATCCGAGGAATGCCAGCGCGAAGACCAGCTTCGCGAACCCAACCAAGTCCAGAGCAGCCTCGGGCTGGCCCGCGGTCTGGCCCGACTCAGCCTGGCCGAGCTCAGTCGCCAGGAATCCGTGCTCGAAGGGATTTCTGAAGGACAGATGCTCAGGGCTCACGGCGACATGGGCCGACGGGTCGAGATTGGACAGGCCGACTATACCGATCATCAGCGAGGTGCTAAGGAACAGGGTGACGGCGGTGGCCACCGCTGCCGCCAGCGCGGGCGAGCTCTGCCGCCGCCCAAGGATCCACCATAGCCCCCGGAAGAGGTAGTAGCCGACCACGGCCTCGCTTCCCACCACCAGCGTGTTGAGCCCCACCACGGTGATGCCACCGTGGCCGAAGAGCGCGAGAATCAGATTGACGATGAAGGCCGCCATGAAGCCGAGGGCAGGCCCCAGGACGATCCCGGCCAGCACCGAGAGGTTGGTGTGGTAAGCGATGGGCACGATCTCCGTGGACATCCCGACCAGCATCACCGCGGACATGACCCCCAGCAGCGGCAGCTGCCGCCCGCGCTCACCCCTCGCCAGGATTCGCGACACCCAGAAGAGGATGGCACCGGTCAGAAGCCACCCGAGGAGAACCAGCCACAGTGGCAGCACTCCATCAGGAATATGTAGATGAGACATCTCCTAATCTCTTTCCTTTGATTGGCAGGCCTGGCAGAGCCCGTAGTACTCCAGCCGGTGACCCTGAAGGCGGAAGCCAGCGGCCGAGGCGTCCCGCTCCACGGCGGGGTCCAGAGGGCAGCCAGGCAGATCCAGTACCAGCCCACACTTTGAGCAGATGGCGTGGTGATGGTGGCCCTGCGGACAGAGCACGTAGCCGTGGCCCCCCTCGGGGCGATGCACTCGACCGATGATGCCGAGATCCACCAACATGTCCAGGGTTCGGAACACGGTGGCCCTCCCCACGGACCGATCGGTGGCCTCGACCTCGGCCAGCAGCTCCGCCCCCGAGAAGTGTCGATCCCTTCCCAGGACGGCCTCGATCACCGTTCGCCGGGCAGAGGTTACCCTGTAGCCGGCCTTATGCAGCGCCCCGAGCACCTGCGGCATGGTGAAATCCGAACTGCTCACCCTTCCTCCCATCAATTGATACCGTGTCTCAATTATGTGCCTCCCGCGGCCCACTTGTCAACTCCATTGCCCCGGCGTCATCAACAGCATAGAATAGGGGCAAGACCGTAGGGGTAGCCCCGAAAAGGAGACAGCGATGAAGGGCAACGCGGAGATCATCAAAAGGCTGAACGAGCTCTTGGCCGACGAGCTGACCGCCATCAGCCAGTACATGGTGCACTCGGAGATGTGCGCCAACTGGCGCTACGACAAGCTGCACCAGGCAGCGGAGAAGCGAGCCATCGACGAGATGAAGCACGCGGAGAGGCTGATCGGGAGGATCATCTTCCTCGAGGGGACACCTATCGTCAACAGCCTCAACCCCATGCACATCGGTGCCAATGTTGGCGACCAGCACGAGAACGACCGCGCATCCGAGGAGGCAGCCATCAAGGCCTACAACGAGGGCATTCGGCTCGCCGTGGAGGTGGGGGACAACGGGTCTCGCGAGCTGTTGGAGTCCATCCTCACCGACGAGGAGGAGCACCTTGACTGGCTGGAGGCCCAGTTAGACCAGATCAAGCAGATGGGTATCCAGGGCTACCTCACCGAGCAGATCGGCTAGCGTCATTGGGTGGCAGCGGGGTACCCCGCTGCCACCCAGCCCCCGTTCCACGATGGCTTGTCTCCGCTTCGGCGAGCCCAACCCGGTTCCCATCCGGCCAGGCCTATCCGGAGATGGCCGGGCCGCCCCAGGGCGGAAGGGTGCGGTCCCACTCGAGGGCGTTGTACTTCCGGAGGATCCGCAGAAGCTCCTCGATGTCTATGGCCTCCCTCACGTTGCCGTCCCTGCCGACCACCGTGGTCGCCCTCAGCACCGAGTTCACGACGGCCTCCTCGGTGGCCTCCACCGTGGCAAGGAAGAGAGGAGACATGGAATCGTTGCTGACCACGCGGCTCTCCAGCGGCCTGTCCGCCCCGTGGGGAACCCTTCCGGCAACCGAAAAGGCCAGGAAGAAATCCCCGGAGGCGTTGCTACTGTAGAAGCCGGTTCGCGCAAGCCCTAGCTCGACCCGTTTTGCCATGCGCTCCAGCTGCCTCTGGTCCAACGGCGCGTCCGTCGCCACCACCACCATCAGCGAGCCGTTGGGGTGCTGCGGCTCGGGGATCGAGTAGGGAAAGTGCTGGCTGAAGGGATACTTGCCCATCTCGCGCCCCACCGGGGCACCGTTGATGGTGAGCAGGCCGTCCACATTGGTCTGAACCAGGACACCGACGGTGTACCCGCCCAGCGACTCCGACAGCACCCGCGAGGCGGTCCCTATCCCGCCCTTGAACCCCATGCAGCTGCTGCCCGTGCCTCCGCCCACGCTCCCCTCCTCCACAGGGCCGGAACGTGCGTTGGCGATGGCCTGGAAAACGTGCTCCTTCCGCACGTGCCGACCCTGGATGTCGTTGAGAAAGCCGTCGTGCACCTCCCCGACCACTGGACTGAACGTCCCAGTCCTTATCCCGATGTCGGGGTTGTTCAGTAGCGTCCACTCGATCACCGCATCCGCAACCAGAGGTACATTTAGGGTATTGGTGAGCATGATGGGGGCCTCGAGGTTTCCCACCTCGTTGACCTGGATGAACCCGGTGGACTTCCCGAATCCATTCAGCACGAAGGCACCGGCAGGCACCTTTTCTCGATAGAGGTTCCCACCATGGGGCAGGATGGCGGTGACCCCAGTCCTCACTGGCCCGCTGCCGGGGATAAGCGGACCCTCCCCCTCCATCAGCGTGACGTGCCCCACCATGACACCGGCCACATCGGTGATGGCGTTGAACCTCCCGGGACGCAGAATACCCAGGTGTATCCCGATATCCCGTGCCCTCGGCCTCTCGCCATGGCGCAATTCGCCCATACAGAGTCTCCCTTCCATCCCTGAAGCTGAAGATTCGCATGAGGATGAGGCCATTATGGCGGGCAGAGGAGACGTGTCAACTCGCACACCACCATGGTGGAGGGCCCTGGAGCGGGGCGGGGGGAAGGGACCGCATCCTCCGGTCGCGTATGAAGCTACGGCACCCTGACCCCCTCCACCGGCATGCTGAAATGGAATGTCGACCCCTGGCCAAGCCGGCTCTCCAGCCAGAGCCGTCCACCGTGAGCGCGGGCTATCCCTTGGCAGATGAACAGCCCAAGGCCCGCCCCCTCCTTGTGACTGTCAGATGCATTTCGCGCCCGGGCGAACGGCGCGAACACCTGTGAGATCTGATCCTCCGGGATGCCGATCCCCTCGTCGGCCACCGTGATGACCGCGGCGTGCCGCCCCACCGTCTCCCCCTCCCCCGATGGTCTCTCCAGTCGTAGGGACACGGTTATCCTGCCCCCGTTGGGCGAGTAGTTGACCGCATTCGCGAGGAGGTTAGTTATCAGCTGCTCGAGACGCCAACGGTCACCCACCCCGACGATCTGCTCATCGGGCAGCTCCGCCTCCAAGCGGCACGGCGAGTGCTCGTGGACCACAGCCCGGAACCGTTCCACCACATCGGTGACCAGGCTGGTCAGGTTCAAACGCTCCCTCTTGATGGAGAACTCCATGGTAGTGATGGAGAAGGCATCGGACACATCTCTGGTCAGGCCGGCCAGGAGGTCCAGGTGTCGGCCCATCAGCTCCAGGTTCCTCTGGACCCGTTGGACGCCATCTGGTCGATCTTCCGCAAGTGCTCGCTCGTTGAGCTGAACCAGGGACTTGAGCTTGGCTAGTCCGTTAAGCAGCTCGTGGAACGCGGCCGAAGCGAACGACCGGCTGGCGGCAATGGTCTCGCTGTGAGCTCGCATCCCCCTGGCGGTGAACAGCGCCGCACCGACCAGTCGGCCGTACCTGCTAGCCAACTGCAGATCGGAAGGCCCCAGGTGCCTTCCAGAGCCGGCCATACACAGGATGGCTCCGACGCTCCCCGTGGGCTCTGTCACCGGGGCCACCAACGCCGACGCCAACCCCATGGCGGAGAGAGCTTGCACCGCCTCCGGCGAAAGGCACTCTTCCGGGTCGGCCAGCCCGGCGATGACGGGCCGGCATTCGACCAGCGCACTCCCAACGCGCCCGAAGGTCGACCGCGGGTCCTCCCCTCCCAGTAGTGCACGGAGGGGCTCCGAGTGCTGAGGGTTGGCGTGCCGAACGGCAACGGCCTTTGATCCATCTTCTCCCAGGAGATAGAGCGCACAGGCCTGCCCCAGCGGTCCGATGGCCAGCCTCACCGCCTCTTCGCACACATCCTTCTCCGACTCCACCAGAAGGAAGAGCCCTGCCGCATCCTCCAGCAGACCAGTCCGTTCCACAGGCACGTCCAGGCCCAGCAGTGTCTGGCGCAGGGCGAAGCCAGCGCTCGCCACCCTCCTAGAAAGCGTATCCACCAGGTCCGCGGGCATCCGCTTCGTCCCAGCCTCAACCCCGGAGAACTCCATTCCTGGCGAGCCCTCAGCCGCAGGGGTGGGCCTGATGAAGATGGTCACCCGGCAAGAACCGGGGAGCCTTGCCCCGTGCTCAACCGACACCTTGGCGTAGCCGAAGTTTCTGGCTGCGATGGTCCCGAACACGGCCCCGTCCAGCACACAGAGAGCTGGGGCCTGAGCCGACGCGCCCGAGTAGGGGCACACCTCGACATCCACGACCACCTTCTCAGCGTCCACCGCCGCCAGGGAGGTCCGACCGCCCATTCTGCCGAAGAGGTCCGTCACCAGGAACCCGTACTTCGCCGGCGAGAGCGTGGCCCATTCATCCCACCTCTTGCGGTAGGACTGCTCCAGGTCCAGCCCAGCCAGCCGCCCCAGTGTCTCCATGTAGGCGGCCATAGCCTCGGGGCCGAGGGCGACCTCTCCCAGCAGGACGGCTCTCCCCAGAAGTCCGCAAACGATCGACATCTCGAATCTGCTGAGGCCACCTGACCGTCTCGATCCGGCCATCTTCACGTCTTTCGCTCGGAGTGAGTGGCGGCGCAACCAGCTCTACACCACCCCAGCCGCTCTAGAGAGAACGAAATCCAGCCGATCCAGCAGGTCGGCCGGGTCGAAGGGCTTGGTGAGGAACCCCTGCACCCCCTCCTCGGCGATGTCCTCGACCTCCTCGAACTGAAAGGCCGTCACGACCAGGACCGGCACGCCTCTAAGCCGAGGGTCGCGCCGGAGCAACGACGCCAGACGAAATCCCGACATCCCCGGAAGTCCAAGATCCAGGACAATGGCATCGCAGTCCGCTGCGTCGAGCAGGCGACATGCCTCAACACCGTCTCGGGCAGGAACGACGCTGTATCCCGCCTGCTCCAGGTTCACCAGCAGGATCTCCAGCATCTCGGGCTCGTCCTCTACAACCACCACCCGTGCTCTGCCCATCGTCTCCTCCCTGCGGTTCCCGCACACTCTCCCCGCCCCGTGCAAGGATTCTCGCCAGCACGAAGGCCGGACGGCCCTCCCTCCACCAGCAGATCTCGGAATGGGCCGTCCATTCGAGTCGAGCTATCACGTTCGTCGCCGGGCCATCCTACTACGTCAGCATCAAAATATCGATCAAAACGCATCAATTTCGCATCAAATCGTCAGCTGTGCTTGCCCATTCAGCACCAATCTGGGCCCGACCAAGTCGCATCTAACAGTAGCTTCTTGCTATAATGGCGGCACAATGGTGCGGCGTGTCGGGCCTTGAACCGACGTTGGGCACCCGGGATCCATCGGCACTCATCTCCCCCTGCTGGGCAGGGTTCAGCGAACGGCCAGGGGAGCAGCATGGAAGACGATGAAGATCCTGATCGTTGACGATGACCCGCAACTGGTGGAAGCCATCGCCTTGGGGTACAGCCTCCACTGGCAAGAGGTAGAGGTTCTCAAGGCCGACAATGGCAAGACCGCGCTGGAGCTGGCCGAGTGCCACCATCCCGACCTCGTCCTACTAGATGTGATGCTTCCGACAATAGACGGGTGGGAGACGCTCCGAAGGCTCCGCCAGTTCTCCGATGTTCCAGTCATCATGCTGACCGCCCTGGACGGCATCACGGAGAAGATCAAAGGGCTCGAGATGGGAGCCGACGACTACCTGACCAAACCGTTCGATCACCTCGAGCTAGTGGCCAGAACCAGGGCGATCCTTCGCAGACTCCGAATGCCGCCGCCACCGAGCCAATCCCCACCCTTCCAGAGCGAAGACCTGGTTATCGATTTCAGCACCCAGCAGGTAAGGCTGCGGGGGAAGCCGGTGGCGCTCACCGCCATCGAGTACAAGCTTCTGTACCACCTGGCGCGAAACGCCGGGCGGGTGCTCCCCCACGAGACACTCCTGGCCCGAGTGTGGGGCGATGAGCACGCTGGCGAGCTGAACTACCTGCGCGTCTACATCTGGAGGCTGAGGAAAAAGCTGGAGGTCGACCCAAAGCGACCTCGCTACATCCTCACCGAGAACGGTGTGGGATACCGCTTTCGCGCCGCCTAGTACTCGACCGAATTGGTTTCGACATGTAGGGCGGGGGTTTATCCCCCGCCGCCCGCAGCACGGGGTGGACCCGGCGGCGGGGCACAAGGCCCCGCCCTACATACCAAATTCATTTTGTCGCTGTACTAGTCCTTTGACACAGTGGTTCCGATATTGCGGTTCTCGGCAGAGGATTTACCTGCGGCAGGCAGGCGATACCGGAGCCGAGGACCTATGAAACAATACGTTGTTGAGCTTACCGAAGCCGAGCGGGCGCAGCTATTGGAGCTGGTGAGAAAAGGCAAGGCGCCCGCACGGAAGATAGCCCGAGCCCACATCCTGCTCTCGGCAGATGGGGGCGCAACCGACAAGAGTATCGCCCAGTCGTTGCACCTGAGCGTTCCGACCGTCCAGAGGACGCGCAAGCGGTTTGCGGAAGGGCGCCTTGAGGCTCTCTCGGAGCGGCCTCGACCCGGGGCCAAGCCTAAGCTGGATGGCAAGGCCGAAGCCTTTCTGGTCGCCCTGGCCTGTAGCGAAGCCCCCGAAGGGCGGCACCGCTGGACGGTAAGGCTGCTCGCCGACCGGATGGTTCGTCTGGAGGTGGTCCAGAGCCTGTCTCGGGAGACCGTTCGGCGCCTCCTAAAAAAGGGGATATCAAGCCATGGTTGAAGAAGCAGTGGTGTATCCCGAAGGTCGGCCCTGACTTCCTCTGGCGCATGGAGGACGTGCTGGACCTGTACGCCGAGCCCTTCGATCCGAGGAGGCCCTGGGTCTGCTTCGATGAGAAGCCTTACCAATTGGTAGGCGACAAACGGGAGCCCATTCCCGTGGAGCCTGGCAGACCTCAGCGGATCGACTACGAGTACAACCGGAATGGGAGCTGCAACCTGTTTCTCCTGCTCCAGCCTCAAGAGGGGTGGAGGCACCTGGAGGTGACGGGGCAGCGTAGAGCCAAGGACTTCGCCCATCAGATGAAGGCACTGGTGGACGAACACTTCCCTGAGGCCGAGGTAGTCCGAGTGGTCCTGGACAACCTCAACATCCATGGGGGAGGAGCCCTTTACGAGACCTTCCCTCCCGAGGAGGCGAGACGAATTGTCCGCAAGCTGGAGTTCCATTACACACCCAAGCACGGTAGCTGGCTGAACATGGCCGAAATCGAACTCTCGGTGCTCTCCCGCCAATGCCTTGACCGGCGCATCTCAGACATGCCGACTCTACGAACCGAGGTCGCCGAGTGGGAGACCGAGCGCAACGAGCACAGGGCGACCATCAACTGGCGCTTCACCACCAAGGACGCTCGAACCAAGTTGTCCGGGCTGTACATATCATGATCTGTGTGTCAAAGGACTAGT
>Ga0315298_1002003_pt1 | contig 35964 bp, 31 predicted proteins | sample WHS_1_MG_FD_203077 | JGI IMG/M metagenome (GOLD analysis project Ga0315298, IMG submission 203077) | Extremophilic microbial mat communities from Washburn Hot Springs, YNP, Wyoming, USA - WHS_1_MG | ecosystem: Environmental > Aquatic > Thermal springs > Hot (42-90C) | place: USA: Wyoming...
TGCGTCCGAGACGCCGGCCGCGTCTGCGGAGAACCCAGCCGCGGGCCAGGCGGCCTGGTACGTGATTCATTGCTACTCTGGTTACGAGAACAAGGTGCGCCACAACCTCGAACAGCGTATTGAATCCATGGGCATGAAGGATAAGGTTTTCGACATCATCGTGCCCTCGCAAGAAGAAGTAGAAGTGCGTGACGGGAAACGCCGCACCGTGGAACGACATATTTTCCCCGGTTATGTGCTGGTGAACATGATCCTGACCGAGGAATCCTGGTTTGTGGTGCGCAATACTCCTGGCGTAACCGGCTTTGTCGGGATGGGCAATGAGCCAACCCCGCTACGTCCCGAAGAAGTGGCTCAGATTCTCAAGCGCATGGAAGCAGAAGCGCCCACCGTCAAAGTGACCTTCAAGGAAGGGGAGCGCGTGCGCATCATTGACGGCCCCTTCAACGATTTTCGCGGCGTGGTCTCCGAAATTGATATGGAACGCCACAAAGTCCGCGTGATGGTTTCTTTCTTTGGGCGCGAAACGCCCGTAGAACTGGATTTCCTGCAAGTGGAAAAAGCGTGAAGCGTGAAAGGTAAGACCAAAAACGAAAAACGCAAAGCGTAAAACGCAAATCGTGGGAGGGTGACCCGTGAAAACACCCGTTATGACCACAAAGGAGTACCAATGGCTAAGAAATTGAAAGCAATCGTTCGTCTCCAGATCGAGGCCGGTAAGGCTAACCCTGCGCCCCCCATTGGGCCGGCTCTGGCAGGACATGGCATTAACATCATGGCCTTCTGCAAAGAATACAACGCCAGAACCGCCAACCGCCCCGGCGAAATTATCCCGGCCGAAATCAGCATCTACACCGACGGGTCGTTTACGTTTGTCCTCAAGACCCCACCGGCAGCGGTATTGCTGCGTAAGGCGGCCGGGGTAGAGAAAGGTTCCGGCGCGCCCAACAAGGAAAAGGTCGGTAAAGTGACGCGCGCCCAAATCCGGGAAATTGCGGAGTTGAAGATGAAAGACCTCAACGCCGTTGACCTGGAAGGCGCCATGCGTCAGATTGAAGGCACAGCCCGTTCGATGGGTATCACTATCGTAGATTAACCGGGTGGGAGGGCCTGCCCTGTCTGGGCCCGCTTGTACCACGAAGGAGTAAACATGGCAAAACATGGTAAGAAATATCTCACTGCGGCCGCAAAGGTAGACCGCAACAAATATTATTCGCCGCGCGAAGCCGTGCAACTGGTCAAAGAAACCTCCTACGCCGGCTTCGACGCGACGGTGGAAGTCCACATGCGCATGGGTCTGGATCCTCGCCAGGCGGACCAGCAGGTGCGCGACGTCGTCGTGTTGCCTCACGGCCTGGGTAAGACTGTACGGGTGCTGGTCTTTACCCAGGGAGAAGGCGCCGCGCTGGCGCGCAATGCTGGCGCAGACGTGGTCGCCGACGACGATGAGACCCTGCAGCGCATTCAAAACGGCTGGTTGGACTTTGACGTGGCCATCGCCACGCCGGATATGATGGGCAAGGTAGGGCGTTTGGGACGCATACTTGGCCCGCGCGGCCTGATGCCGAATCCCAAAGCCGGCACCGTGGTCGCGGCGGAGGATTTGCCGCGCGTCATTGCCGAGGCTAAAGCCGGGCGCGTCGAATTCCGTCTGGACAAGACGGCCAACATCCATGCCCCCATTGGCAAAGTCTCATTCGAGGCCGAGAAGTTGTACGAGAATTTTGCTGCTTTGATGGAGGCCATCAAGAAAGCCCGGCCGGCGGCGGCGAAAGGAAGTTACATTCGCCGCATCACCCTCGCGGCTTCCATGGGCCCGGGTATCAAAGTAGATGTAAATGCCGCTCAATCTATGGAGGTAAGCGCTTAATTCGTTTGCTCGCCTGAGTTGCCTTATTCTTCGCCAATGACAGCAGGCGCGCCTGCATTCTCGCAGGGCTTAATCTCCTGCCCAGGTGAAGACACACCTCAATCCAACGGAACCCTTCCTGTCGGATGCGGAGTCTTTGCCTGAGCAGCAACTCGGGCAAAGATTTTTTAAACAGGAAGGAGGTGAAACTCTTTGGCAAAATCGAAACAGCAGAAAGAAGCCATGCTGGCGCAGTACAGCGAATGGTTCGCGCGCAGTCAGGCGGTCATTCTGGTTGAGTACACCGGTCTGAAAATGGCTGACCTGGATGCCATTCGCGCCCGTATGCGTTCGGTCGGCGGCGAGTTCCATGTGGTCAAGAACACGCTGGTCAACCTGGCGCTGGCTCGCGCCGGTCTGAACGCACCGCCCGATTTCTGCGCGAACAGCACGGCCATTGCCCTGGCGTTTGGCGACGTGGCCGAAACCAGTCGGGCTTTCCAGGAAGTGACCAGGAATGTGCCGGCGATCAAAATCAAAGGCGGATTCCTGGGCACGAAAGCCGTCAGCGCCGCCGAGATGCAAGCCCTGGCACAATTGCCACCGCTGCCCGTTCTGCGTGGTCAATTGCTGGGCGTGCTGCTGGCCCCGGCCAGCAAACTGGCGCGCACCCTGGCCGAGCCAGGCCGACAGGTGGCTGCTGTGCTCAAAGCCTATTCCGACAAAGCTGCCGCCCCCGCGGCAGCGTAATTCCCGCGACCTCAGGTCGCACCCGATTCTGGCAACATTTTTCAATTGAAGGAGAACGAAAATGGCTGATTTAGATAAACTGGTGGAAGAACTGAGCGCCCTCTCTGTTCTGGAGGCGGCCGAACTGGTCAAGAAACTGGAAGAGAAATGGGGCGTCTCGGCAGCGGCGCCGGTGGCCGTCGCGGCCGTCGCGGCCGGCGCTGCGTCGGCTGGCGCAGCGGCCCCCGCGGAAGCCGCTGAAGAAAAGACCGAATTCGATGTCGTGATCAAAGATGCTGGCCCCAAGAAAATCGAGGTCATCAAGGTCATCCGCACACTGGTCAACCTCTCCCTGACCGAGGCCAAGGCTCTGGCGGAGACGCCGGGGAGCAAGGTACTCTCGGCTGTCAGCAAGGAAGCCGCCATGGATGCCAAGAAGAAACTCGAAGAGGCCGGCGCCGTCGTCGAAGTTAAGTAAAGCAGCGGAACGATACGCACTACTTTAACAAGCGGCTCTTCCCAGAGCCGCTTGTTATTTTGGTCATCACCCTTCACGACCAACCCCGTTTACTCATCCCATCCTGGCTGATTGGCGCTGATGGAATGAATCCCATAATACCAGGAAGCGCAAACGTTGTACCAGTATCCGGGATCAGGTGACAGTTCACCTACGCGAGGCACAATATGGTCAATTTGCACTACCTCTATCTGTGAAACACCCTGCCGTTGTGCTTCTCGAATTTGCCGATCCCTCGCATCCCAAAAATGCGCCCATTTCTGATAGCGCGGCATCTCTGCATAGATACTTTTCGCCCAGATCAACGGGTAACTATACGTTGCCACCAAAACCAGAACACTTGCGCCGAGCACCCCTGCATAAAGTAAACGGCCTTTGATTTGCGGCTCAATGAACGTTCCTATCTTCCAACAAGCGGTCACAACGCCAGCAACGACAACAAAACGAGCCAGAATCAGGACGCGCAATTCCGGGTAACTGGACTCCGCATAGGCAGATGGTACCATACAGCAAAAAACCAGGAACAAACTGACCAGGCCAATGAACACCAACGCTTGAACAAGCGTCTTGAAGGTTGTTGCAGTAGTCAAGCCCTTTGCTGAACAGTAAAACGAAAGACACAAGGGGACAAACATCATAACCAGATTTGACCAGGTCTGTTTGCGGGTTACAGCAAGGAAAATGCGCGTGTGCATCAAACTCATCTTGAGCAGCGATAAAGCGCCCGGCGGAGGCGGCAGGTTCATCAAACGGAGACGCGTAACGGGAGATAGGGCAAGCAAAACAGTAGCGGCTATTGTGCCCATGAGTACCGAGCCACACAACAACCATAGACGGACGGATTTCCCCCGCTCCCGTTTCCAGAACAAAACTGCCGTGATACAAAATGCTCCCCATAACCCTGCCTGCATGGCTGCGCCAGTCTCAGAAAAGCCAGCCGAGACAAAAGAAAGCAAAAAGAGCAGTCCTGTTGTCGGCCACCAGATTCTGGCTCGTAAAACTTGCTGAAGGACGATGGCCCCAATATATAGGTTAAACGTAATGGGCATTGAATATGGCAACATACCGGACCGCCAATATAAAGACTGCACCAAATCTGGTGCCTGATGGAGAACCAGGAAGGTAAAGACCTCGGTCATGAAAAACAGGCTTCCCCAATCCAGGTCTGGGAAACAGACTTTCCTGGCATTCCAAAGGATCAGCACGATGCCAATCAACCATAGAACCATAACCAGGGCCGGCAGCACACCATTTGCCTTTGGATCAAACAGGCCAACCAAATCCGAGAATAGCGTCAAAGAAAAACGATTGCCATGATAGGGGGTGATCTGCCAATAAGAGAGCCATTGTGCTTTCCAAAAACCATAGCGGGCCAGAATGCCACCGTAGCAATAATCATCCCCACTATAACGCATAAAAGAACCGTTGAGAGCATAGCCAGCCAGAGGAACGGTGTAGGCTATACACCCGGCACAAATCAGAAGACGATGCCAGATAGAATGAGATTTCACCATACTGTGGCCTTCGCATGAGGATCTGTGGCACCGCGCCATCCTTGTCCCGATTGTGAGTCTGATGTTCCTGCCATCCTCAGTGTCCATGCAAGAGTTTAGTACGAGTGCCAAAAACTTGCAAAATCGTAGCCGCCTACCACTTCCAAAGCGAGTATGCGATTTGCTGAGAAAACCGTCCACAAATATGGACGGGTATTCGTTCATTCGTGGTCAGACATGCGTTGACGGTTCGCCATCGAATACAACCACGGTAGGTACCTCGACAATGTTCGATTACCTACCCCCTGTCATTGCGAGGCGGAGACAGGGCCACGTCGAGGCTCGCCCGAGGCCCCGCCGAAGCAATCCCCTCGCGAGTCAAGGTAAGCAGTCTCCCAGTTACCAGGGGATTGCTTCGGGCAAAGAACGCCCTCGCAATGACAACGATGCCGAAATATAACATTCGAGGTACTTACACAAAATCACAGTATTGCCTGCAACGACTTTTGAGTCCACACCCATCCCCAGTAATTCTCCTGCGTTGAAGCATCAAGTAGATTATAATCGCTTTTCGTGAACGCTCTCTATGTTGACCTGTACCGTACTATGGCCCTGATTCGCCGCTTCGAGGAACGTCTGCTGGACGAATTCAGTCGCGGACGGTTGGTCGGCACCACGCACACATACCTGGGCCAGGAAGCCGATGCCGCCGGCATTTTCTCGGTCATCGAAGCGGACGACGTTGTTTTCAGTAACCATCGCTGCCATGGCCATTTTCTGGCCTATGGAGGTGACCCTTACCTGCTGGCTGCGGAAGTGATGGGCAGGGCGAGCGGCCTGGTAGGCGGGCGCGGCGGCAGCCAGCACATTCACTGGCGTAACTTCTACTCCAACGGCATTCAGGGAGGCATTGTCCCGATCGCCAGCGGCATGGCGCTGGCAGAACGGGAGAAACACAGCCAGCAGATCGTGCTGGTCTTCCTGGGCGATGGCACGCTCGGGCAGGGCGTGGTCTATGAAAGTCTGAACCTGGCAGCTCTTTGGCGTCTGCCGATTCTCTTCGTCCTCGAAAACAACCGCTATGCCCAGACAACGCCGGTGGAAAAAGCGGTGGCCGGCTCAATGAGCGGACGTTTTGCCGCCTTTGGCATCCCCGTCTGGGAACGTGAAACCAGCGACGTACTGGAAGTGCGCTCGCTGGCACAGCAGGCCGGCGCGCACGTGCGCAAGGGGCACGGACCGGCAGCGCTGATTCTGCATACCTACCGCTTTGCCGCTCACTCCAAAGGCGATGACCCGCGTCCGCCGGAAGAAATCGCTCGCATTCGTCAGTTCGATCCCCTGACCATTCACGGCGCGCGACTGGAGGCCGCCGAACGGCAACAGGCCGAAAGCGAAGCGCAGGCTATCGTGGACGCGGCGTTCGCACGCGCCGCCGCCGATCCCTCTCCTGCCCTTACCTGAAGCCTTCCCGAACAACGCTATGCCAACCGTTCTCGAATCCCTCAACGCCGCCCTGCATCGCGTCATGGAACGTGACCCGCGTGTTTACGTACTGGGAGAAGATATCCTTGACCCCTACGGCGGGGCGTTCAAGGTCACGCGCGGCCTCTCAACGCGCTTCCCCGACCGCGTCCTGACCACCCCGATTTCCGAAGCGGCTATCGTCGGCGTGGCGACGGGCATGGCGCTGCGCGGCTTGCGTCCGATCGTCGAAATCATGTTCGGCGATTTCATCACCCTGACCGCCGATCAGATCATCAACCACGCGGCCAAATTCCGCTGGATGTACAACGATCAGGTCCGCGTGCCTCTGGTCGTGCGCACACCGATGGGCGGACGACGGGGATACGGCCCTACGCACAGCCAGTCGCTGGAAAAACTGTTCCTGGGCATCCCTGGGTTGAATGTGATTGCCCCCAACACGCTTCAAGACCCCGGCGCGCTGCTGGAAGCCGCTCTTGCTACTGATGACCCGGTGCTCTTCATCGAGCACAAGTTGCTCTATCCTCGCCCCCTTCTTACGCCAGGGCAGGGAGAATTGACTGATTTCCAGGTCCGCGCCTCCGACGCGCCGTTCCCCACCAGCCATCTGACGTGGGCATTGGAACGTCCACCCCATCTGACAGTGGCGACCTACGGCTACAACGTTGAAATCGTTCGTGCAGCGGCACAGACTCTGTTAATGGAGCGGGAGGTCCTGGCAGAGATCGTGGTCTTCTCGCAACTGGCGCCATTTGACCTGTCGCCTCTTCTGGAGGCATTGCGGCGCACGCGTCGACTGCTGACCGTCGAGGAAGGAACAATGAGCCTCGGCTGGGGCGCGGAGGTTGTGGCGCGGGCCACGGAGGCCCTCGGCGGGATTCGCGCGCGGCGCGTGGCGGCGCTGGACCTGCCCATTGCCAACGCTCGTCCGCTCGAGGAGCAGATTCTGCCCTCCGAGCAGACTGTTGTCCAGGCCGCGCTGGCCCTGCTGGAATCCTGAAGCCTTCTCCCCCACTTCGTTTACCCTTCCCCTGCTCTGCCAGACCACCAGCAGGACGACTTCGGCGTTACGCTTCTATTTCTTCGCCGGCGCGTTCCTGTTGAGCCTGACGATAGAGTACCCGCAGGTTGCGGCGATGGAGTTCTTCTGCCAGCCCGCCAAGATAAACGCGACTCTTACCGCAGGCTTCCACCCCCATTTCGTTTAAATACTCTTGTGGAGAGCGGCGGCGCACCGCTGTCCGCGCGACCTTGCGAATCGTTGCCAGATAATTCACATTGTCCCGCACCGCCGCGTCAATTTCGCCACGCAGGATAATCTCCCCGTGACCCTGAATGATGTTCTCCAGCCCCATGCGACCAATTTTCTTAATGGAATCGGTAAGAACCTCTGCATCACCATCCACAATGTAGGGCAGGGGCAGAAAAGCATCCCCGGCGAACAGAACGCGATCTTCCTCCACCAGGACAGAAATTCCATCCGGGCTGTGCCCAGGCGTGGGTATCAGAATGAGATTTTTCTTGCCCACGCGCAGCGTCAACTCGCCCTCGTCAAACGTCAGTTGTGGGAGGACAATCTTGACCTGGCGGAACGCCGCGTTCTGCTGACGGATATCCTCCAGCGCAGGGGCACCGCGTTGCTGGAGCAGATCCCGGCAGAGGGTATGCGCCACAATGGTAGCGCCAGGAAAGAAACAATTGCCCCAGGCATGGTCAGCGTGGTAGTGGGTATTGATGACATAGCGCACGGGTGATCCGAGTTCACGCTCGATAAAATCCCGCATCGCCAGCGTTTCCTCCGGCAGAGCCAGGGTATCAATGATCGCCGCGCACTGCGGCCCGACCACCGCGCCGGCTGTCACCTGAGCATAGATTTCACTCTGGAACCAGTAAACATTTTCGGAGACACGCTCCCGCAGCATAGAAGCCTCAAGTTTTATGGTCTTATGGTCTATCGTCCATCGTCTAAATCTAGCATAAAGCAGAGGAGAAAGTCAAGTCAACGACTCTGCCGGTGTGCACTCAAAAGTTATCGCACGCCATACGAAAACCCTGTGATTTTGCCAGTTTTTGACATTCACAGTAACAACCTACCCACTATCCATCCTTGTCATTGCGAGCCGCCGCAGGCGGCGAAGCAATCCCCTTGCTTGCCGGGAAATTGCTTTCCCCACGCTACGCTCCACCACGCTCCGCTCGTGGCAGGCGGGACATGCGCTTCGCTCGCCGTGACATACGTTGAGAGTGTTGGCAACAGAGCAACATTCGTACGACAACTTTCGCGTGGACACATTCTCTCAAGGCAGGAGAAAAACAGTAATGAGGGTATAGCCAATGACAGCGGCCCACAGCCAACCGTCAATGCGGTCGAAGAAACCGCCGTGACCCGGAATAAAGTTGCTGGAATCCTTCAAGCCGGCCTGGCGTTTGAACATGCTTTCTCCCAAATCGCCCAGTGTAACCAGCAGGGAAAGCAACAGTCCTACCGCTCCCCCCTGCCACCAGGTAACAGGAAGTACGGCGCAATGTTCCATGAGCCAGGCCAGCCCAGCGCCGGCCAGCATTCCAGCCAGAACGCCGGCCCAATAGCCCTCCCAGGTCTTCTTCGGGCTGAGCCGAGGGGCAAGCGGCGTTTTGCCCCAGGTCCTGCCGACAAAATAGGCCGCCGAATCCGAAATCCATACCGGCGGCAGGATTAGCAGAAACCACCACAGGCCGTTCGATAGAAAACGAAGTTCAATTAAGTAAGCGCCAATCCAACCAAAATAGACCATACCGCCAACGGTAATGGCAAAATCGGTCGCGGCCAGGGGGCGGCCGCGTTCGTAGGCCAGCAGATGCCAGGTCATGGCCAGCAACACCAGCGCGCTTAACGCCGGCACCGCCCAGGATGGAAAAAAGGTGCGCGTGGCCAGCAATACCAGAGTCCCGCCTACGACCAGCCAGGCCGCCGGGCGATAGTCCATGCCGCGAAACATCCTGGCATATTCCCAGGCCGCCAGGCAAACGAAAACCGCAATCACGAGAAAGTAATAGATTCCTCCCAGCCAGATAGCCGGTGCGCCAACAGCGACCATGATCAGCGCGGCCAGGACACGTTCCGTCAACATGTCAGTTTTGCCCCTCTACGGCTTCAGAGAGACGACCAAACCGACGATCGCGTTGGGCATAGGCTTCCAGAGCCTTGCGAAATTCCTCCTTACCAAAATCCGGCCAGTAGGTTGGGGTTACATACCATTCCGAGTACGCGGCCTGCCAGATAAGAAAATTGGAGATACGCAGTTCCCCTGAAGTACGAATGATAAGGTCGGGGTCGGGCACGCCCGCCGTGAACAGATACTGGCTGACCAGTTCATCCGTAACCGCGGAGGCCGGGATGCCGTCCTCAATCATGCGGCGAATGCCACAGACGATTTCATCCCGGCCCCCGTAATTGAACGCCACGCTCAGAATCAGCCGGTCGTTATGGCGGGTCAACTCGATGGCGCGCAGCACCTTTTCCTGCAGTTTCGGGTCCAGACGTTCCAGACGCCCGATATGGCGCAGTTGCACGCCTTCCTTATGAAGTTCGGCCAGTTCTCGGTCAATCACGTCCTCGAGGATGCGCATCAGGCCCTCCACCTCCTCGCGTGGGCGGCCCCAGTTCTCGGTCGAGAAGGCATAGATCGTCAGATACTTGATGCCGAACTCGACGCAGGCAGTGATGATACGCCGCAAGTTCTCGGTGCCGGCGCGATGCCCGGCCAGGCGCGGCAGGCCACGCTGGAGCGCCCAGCGGCCATTGCCATCCATAATGATGGCCACATGGCGAGGGAGATTGTTGGACGGCAGGGCATTTTCTGGCATTCTGTCACACTTCCATGATTTCTTGCTCTTTTTTCTGGCCGAGCTGGCCCACCTCTTCAATGTACTTATCGGTCAGTTTCTGCAATTCCTCTTCGCCGCGCTTCAAATCATCCTCAGAGATCAGTTTTTCCTTCTCCGCCGCGCGCATATCATTGTGTGAATCGCGGCGGATGTTGCGAATGGCCACGCGACAGTCCTCCAGGCGCTTATGCAGCACTTTGACCAGTTCATGACGGCGTTCCTCGGTGAGCGGAGGCAACACCAGGCGAATCTGCCGACCATCATTATTCGGCGTCAGGCCCAGTTCTGAGGCAAGAATCGTCCGCTCAATGGTCTTCAGCGTGGAAAGATCGAATGGCTTGATCAGCAGCGTGCGCGGGTCAGGAACGCTGATGGTGGCCAGTTGCATTAAGGGCGTTGGGGTACCGTAGTAATCAATCGGGAGTTTCTCCACCAGGGCCGGCGTGGCGCGCCCGGTACGAATAGCCGCCAGGTCTTCCTCTAAAGCCTGGATGGCGGCTCGCATCCGGCCTTCGGCATCCTTGAGAATGTCCTTGATCACAGCGACCTCCTTGTTCGAAAAAGATAGGCAAGGAAAAGATTTGGTATATCAGGAAAAGCGGCGGGACAGGTTCAGGCGGTTACCAGCGTGCCGACCTTTTCGCCGCGCAACGCCCGCTCCAGAGCGGTTTCGTCCCACAGGTTGAGCACCAGAATCGGGAGGTTGTTGTCCATACACAGGGAAATCGCCGTGCTATCCATGACTTCCAGGCGGCGATTGAGCAATTCGATGTAGCGCAAGTGCTCGAACTTGCTGGCGTTGGAATTTTTCTCCGGGTCTGCATCGTAAATGCCATCCACTTTGGTGGCCTTGATGAGCACATCGGCGCCGACTTCCACGGCACGCAGGGCGGCGGCTGTATCCGTAGAAAAGAACGGATTGCCGGTACCGGCGCCGAAAATGACCACCCGTCCTTTCTCTAGATGACGGATGGCGCGACGTCGGATGTACGGCTCGGCGACGGCGCGCATCTCAATCGCCGATTGGACGCGACAATAGACGCCGGTTCGCTCCAGAGCGTCCATCAGGGCCAGCGCATTCATGACGGTGGCCAGCATCCCCATATAATCGGCAGTAGTGCGATCCATGCCGCGCTCCAGCCCCTGGCGACCGCGCCAGAGATTGCCGGCGCCAATCACGATCGCGATTTCCACCCCCAGCGCATGGACTTTTTTCACGCGCTCGGCAATGGCCTCTGCCTGTAAAGGATCGATTCCAAAACCGTTTTCTCCGGCCAGCGATTCGCCGCTCAACTTGAGCAAAATCCGTTGGAATTTGAGTTTTGCCATAACACTCCTCAGGTTGAATTATACTGGCAGGTCGTTCGGCTGGCAAAGCGGTTGTCCGCGCGGCTGCGCTACGGCGCGACGTCGCGCTGGCGCACGGCTACCGGCGCGCCTTGTTGACGGAAGGATGCCAGCGCGGCAAAGGTGGCTCTGGTCACGCCGAAAAGATGATCGTAGGGGATCGTCGGTTGCGCGTCCGCGGCAATAGCGCGCGTCAACGCCAGCCATTCGGCGCGCCACCCCTTATCCTGACGGCCATGCGTCACCTTGTGCCGTCCATCACCGACCATCTCCAGACGCCGAAAATCATCCAGCACGGCTATCCGCCCGCCACAGAACACCTCAAGCCGTTCTTTGGGAAAAGACTTATCCCCGTTCGCCAGATAGTCCACCACCCCCAGCGAACCATCAGGGAAGGTCAGAGTCAAAGAGAAATTATCCTGATGATACCTGCCGTTATCCGGCAGGCTATGGGCACTGACCCGTTGCGGCGGCGCGCCAACCAGGAAGGTCAAAAAGTCAATGAAATGACAGCCTTCACCGATAAGACGCCCTCCGCCCTGTTGCGGATCATGCAGCCAGTGAGTCGGCGGCAGATAACCGGCGTTGACGCGATAATGTGCGAACAACGGCTCCCGGCGCGCGGCAAAGAACTCTGCCAGCCGCTGTGCCAGAGGCGCAAAACGACGGTTAAACCCTACGGTCAAGACCAGAGCGGGATGCTGTCGCAGGGCTTCCTCCACCTGTTGTAATTGCTCCTCGGTAATCGCCAGCGGCTTCTCGACAAAGACGTGCTTGCCGGCCTGCAAGGCGCGTACGACAAGTCCGGCATGCGAATCGTGACGGGTCAGGATGGCCACCAGGCGAATATCGGGGTCATGGAGAATGGCATTCTCATCGGCGCAGGCGTAAGAAAAACGAAACCTGCGCGCGGCGTATTGAGCGTGCAGGCCACCGCTCGAAGCAATCCCCACGCGCTGGATGTCTTTCAGGGTGGCCAGCACCGGCAGCAAGGTCGAACAGGCAAACAGGCCGGCGCCAATGACGCCGACAGAGAGTCTGGAAGAGGAGCGTTGAGCCAGCGGCAGAGGCCGCACGCCAGGCGCGGCGACAGGCGATTGCCTGGAAGATGAAGCGGCAATGCTGACCGCCTCGTTTTCCTGCCCATAGGTCAGCACAATGCCCAGGAATTCCTCCTGTTTCCTGCCGGTGAGGAGGTCATAGGCCTGCGGGGCCTGCTCAATGGGGAAACGATGGGTGATGAGTGGTCTGACTTGCAGTTGACCGGCGGCCATCAGTTCCACTACTGCCTGCAGGTTGCGGCCTTCGGTCCAGCGCACGTAGCCAATGGGATAATCGTGACCCTGTTCCTCGTAGGCAGGATCATAGCGACCGGGGCCGTAGGAGCGGGAATTGATGAAGGTCAGTTCTTTTTCATAGTAAGGTTTACGCGGTAAATTCAGGCCTACCGCGCCAATGGCAACCACGTGTGCTCGATCGCGTGCGAGGCGCGCCGCCAGTTCGACCGGGTCGTTCGAGGGCGTGTCGGCGCAAATCAGGACAACGTCACAGCCCCGCGCGGCGGTAAAGGCCTGGGCGGTCTCTTCTGCCTGAGCGCGCGGGCAGGCGTTGATTCCCAGGGCGGCCGCCAGCGCCACGCGCCGGGGATTGATGTCGATTCCCAACACGCGACAGCCGGCCGCGGCCGCGATTTGCGCCGTCAACAGACCGAGCAGCCCCAGCCCGATGACCGCCACACGCTCGCCCAGTTGCGCCTGACTGAGCCGAAAGCCATGCATGGCAATCGCGCCCAGGGTGGTGAAAGCGGCTGATTCGAAGTCCACTGCATCAGGCAAAGGGGTAAGCAAATGACGCGGCACAAGGTTGTAGTCGGCATGGACGGCGTAGCCGCCTCCGGCGCAGGCTACCCGTTGCCCGGTGTGGAAGCCCTCCATATCCTCGCCCAGTGCCTCGATGACGCCGGCGGAGGAATACCCCAGCGTCACAGGCTGATCCAGACGCTGCAAGGCGGCCTGTACCGCAGGCAACACGCCTTCGCGCTGCATCTTTTCGATGACCTGCCGCAGTAAATCAGGACGAGCGCGGGCCTTGCCAAGCAGGGATTTTTCGGCGAATTCGACCACCATGCGCTCGGTGCCAGCCGAAACGAGCGAGGCCGCCACGCGTACCAGCGCCTGTCCGCGCCGGGGTAGCGGCACCGGTACCTCTTCCACTGTGGTCTCACCGGTTTTCAAGTTCTGAATCAACTGTCTCATACGTCGCGACCTTCCTGTAAGGCCAGATGATACACCCGGCGTCGTTCCCAGCCTGAGGCGCGCGCCAGGCGAGCCGCCAGTTGGGGCAATCCTTCCCCGGCACGCAGGCCGGCGCGGATGGCCTCGCGCACGGCGTCCTCGCTCCACGGCTGGTCGTTCTCCAGGGTATGCCCTGCGATCACCAGCGTAAATTCGCCGCGTGGGGCATGTTCATGAAAGTATACCAGAGCCTCGCTCAGGGAGCCGCGCCAGACCTGTTCGTACACTTTGGTCAGTTCACGGGCAATCGCCACAGGGCGATCACCGAGGACCTTCTGCAAATCGGTCAGCGTGGCCAGGAGACGATGGGGCGCCTCCAGGAAAATCAGTGTATACGGCAGGTCCGCAATCCGTTGCAGGGCGGCGCGGCGCTCAGCAGACTGACGCGGCAGATAGCCCAAGTAGAGGAAAGCGTCGGTAGGCAGGCCCGAAACCGTCAACGCCGCGATGGGCGCACAAGGCCCCGGCACCGGACTGACCTGATGGCCGGCTGCCAGCGCCGCGCACACGAGTTCATAGCCGGGGTCGTTGAGGGTCGGCGTGCCGGCATCCGAGACAAGCGCCACATCGCCTTCGGCCAGGGCCGCGAGGATGGTGGCCTGCTGTGAGCGTTTGTTGTGTTCATGGTAACTGGTCAGGGGCGTATGAATATCAAAGTGCGCCAGCAATTTGCGGGTAACCCGGGTGTCCTCCGCGGCAATCAGGCGCACCTCTCGCAGCACCCGCAAGGCACGCGCGCTGATATCCTCCAGATTGCCAATCGGCGTAGCCACCAGATAGAGCGTGGCCACTCGTCCCTGCCTCTCAAGCCGACCGGTGGTCGAGCAATTGTTTTAGTTCCTGCAACGCGGCCTGTGGCTGGACAAACTGGATGGCGTGCATCCCTATCGTCCGCGCGGCGGCAACGTTCTCGGCAAAATCATCGAGGAACACCGCCTCCTGCGGCGCAATGCCCAGTCGCTCCAATGCCAGATGGTAGATGCGCGCGTCGGGCTTCATCAGGCCTACCTCGGCGGAGATAATCACCTCATCGAACGCATCGGCAATTTGTTGACTGGAGAGGAAAGCGCGCAGATCAGACCAGGCGTTGCTGATGAGCGCCGTGCGGTACGTTGGGCGCAAGGCGCGGATAAAGTCCACCAATTCCATATCCAGTATGTCGCCGCGAAAGAAGTCGGTCGCAAAGGCTTCTGCCTCTTGCGGCGCGAGATGGAGTTCCTGCATGGCCTGACGCCAGTGCTCTTCGGCGCTGATCGCGCCCAGGCTGGCCAGACGGGCGCTTTCCGAGTCAAAAATCACGCGCAGCAGGGTTCCCAGAGACACTCCTAACCGTTCGGCCAGCTGCTGGCGCGGCGTCGGGTCTGCCGTGCGCATGATGACGCCGCCAAAATCGAAGCAGACCGCGCGGATACCAGAAGAAAGCGTCGCCATAGGAATCACGCTCCAGGATCACGTTGAGACAGGGCCGCGATTTCCTTGCGCCAGTTGGGATAAGCCCGTTCCAGGCGAAGACGGTCAACCGCATTGGCGCGCCGGCACTTTGGACAGTACGCATCGTAATGATGCAGTCCCTCCGCCTCCATTTGCTGGAGAGCCATCAGGTCAGCCAGGCGCGAAGTCGTGAACGCCGTTTGACAGTACGAACAACGCAGTTGCATGGGAACCTCCTTAATCGGCTTACCGTGATTGTACCCGAAACTGGCCCGGCTGACGACACTGCTGATCACGGCTGCACCGGTCAGGCAACGCGCTCGAACTGACTGTTGTACAGTTCGGCGTAAAAACCGCCGCGCGCCAGCAATTCTTCATGCCGGCCCTGCTCGACAATATCGCCATCGCGCATCACCAGAATCAGGTCGGCATCGCGAATCGTGGAAAGACGGTGAGCAATAATGAAGGCCGTGCGATCTTTGAGCAGAGACTTCATGGCTTGCTGGATGAGCACCTCGGTATGCGTATCCACGGCGCTGGTAGCCTCGTCCAGGATGAGAATTTCCGGATCGGCCAGCAAGGCGCGGGCAATGGTCAGGAGCTGCTTCTGCCCCTCGGAGATGTTCGAGGTTTCTTCATTGAGGACAAAGTGATACCCTTCAGGCAAAGTGCGGACAAAGTAATCCACGTGAGCCGCGCGCGCGGCGGCTATGACTTCCTCATCGCTGGCCTCGGCGCGGCCGTAGCGAATGTTCTCGAGAATCGTGCCGTTGAACAACCAGGTATCTTGCAACACCATGGCGAAGATTTTGCGCAGGTCCTGGCGCCGTAACTGGCGGATATCGTGGCCATCAATGAGAATGGCGCCATCGTTGACGTCGTAGAAACGCATCAGCAGTTTGACCATGGTGGTCTTGCCGGCGCCCGTGGGTCCAACAATGGCAACCCGCTGGCCAGGCTGAACGCGCGCCGAGAAATTGTGGATGACGATTTTGTCCGGCAGATAACCGAAGCGCACGTTGCGGAACTCCACTTCGCCGCGCACGCTGGATAGAGTCAACGGCTGATCCGGGTCCGGGGTTTCTTCGGCCTCGTCCAGGAACTCAAAGACGCGTTCGGCGGCCGCGGCAGTCTGCTGCAGCACATTCGTAATATTGGCAATCTGGGTGATGGGCTGAGTAAAGGAGCGGACGTACTGAATAAATGCCTGAATATCGCCAACGGTAATCACGTTCTGACTGGCCAGATAGGCGCCCAATACGGCGACTGCCACATAGCCCACGTTGCCGAGAAAATTCATCAACGGGAACATCAAGCCAGCCAGGAATTGGGAGCGCCAGGCCGAGGCATAGAGCACACGGTTCAAGTGATCGAACTTTTCCAGACTTCTGGCTTCGCCACAAAAGGCCTTGACCACCACGTGACCGCCGTACATCTCCTCCACATGACCGTTGATATGACCGAGATACTCCTGCTGCTGGGCAAAGTAGCGCTGCGAATAATGAATCACAACGCGCAGTACCAGGAAAGACAGGGGGAGAATGAGCAACGTGACCAGCGTCATCAGCCAGCTGATTGAAAACATCATCGCCAGCACGCCCAGCAGGGTGGTCACGGAAGTGATGATTTGAGTCAGCCCCTGATTGAGGGTCTGGCTGACAGTATCCACGTCGTTGGTGACGCGCGAGAGAATTTCGCCGTGATTGGTGCCATCGAAGTAACGCAAAGGCATGCGGTTGATTTTGGCGGCAATGTCACGGCGGAAGCGGTAAGTAATATCCATGGAAACGGCGGACATCAGCCATCCCTGGAGGTAGCCGAAGGCCGCAGAGAAAAGATACAGTCCCAGCGTGATGAGCAAGATGCGCCCGATATACGCGAAATCCACGCCCGTGCCGCTACCGCTGATTTGAGCCATGATCCCTTCGAAGAGTTTCGTCGTTGCTTTGCCCAGAATCTTGGGGCCGGCAATGGAAAAAGCAGTGGAGGCCACGGCGAATAACAAAACGATGAGGATGGTGATGCGGTATGCGCCGAGATACTGGAGCAGTTTGCGCATCGTGCCCCGAAAATCACGCGCCTTTTCGCCGGGCAGCAGAGCACGCGGTCCACCATGACCCAGCCCCGGCAGGCCGCGACGCGCTGCCGGGCCGGCCACTGGCGCGGCGCCCGGTTGACGCGTGGGAGAAGTCGTATTGTTCACTGTGTTCATGCCAGTTCCTCCTTGCTCAACTGGGATAGAGCAATGTCGCGATAGACCTCGCAGGTTTTCATTAACTCGTGATGGGTTCCTTTGCCAACCAGCCGGCCCTCGTCGAGCACCAGGATCTGATCCGCATTCTTGATCGTTGCCACACGCTGACTGACGATGAAGACCGTACTGGAGGCCAGTTTTTCGCGCAACGCCCGGCGCAGCGCGGCGTCGGTCTTGAAATCCAGGGCCGAAAAACTGTCGTCAAAGATGTAAATGGGGGCGCGGCGCACCAATGCCCGCGCAATCGCAAGCCGTTGTTTTTGCCCGCCAGAAACATTCGTTCCCCCTTGAGCAACTTCCGCCTCCAGCCCGGCCGGGTTCGCCGCTACAAAGTCAGCGGCCTGGGCAATGGCAATGGCCTCCTGCAGCGTGGCCTGCCCGGCATGTTCATCGGCGTAGCGCAGGTTGCTCTCGATTGTGCCAGAAAAGAGCACCCCCTTTTGCGGTACATAGCCAATTTTCTCGCGCAATTCCTGTTGACTGACTTCGCGAATGTCCACGCCGTCAATCAAAATAGCGCCGGAGGTCACATCGTAGAAGCGCGGAATCAGATTCACGATGGTGGATTTTCCAGAGCCGGTTGAGCCAATGATGGCGGTCACTTCGCCAGGATGGGCAGTGAAGTGAATGTCGTGCAGCACGTCTTCCTCGGCGTTGGGGTAACGGAAGTGGACATGCCGAAACTCCACCACGCCGCGAAACGGCTCGGGGAAGTGCCTGGGCTGTTCGGGGTCGCGAATCGTCAACTCGGTCGCCAGCACCTCGGCAATGCGATCGCCGGAGACCGAAGCACGCGGCAAAATAATGAACATCATGGAAAGCATCAGGAACGAGAAGACAATTTGCATGGCGTATTGCAGAAAAGCCATCATATCGCCGACTTGCATGGTAGCGTTGGCCACCTGATGGGCGCCCACCCAGATAATGAGCAGCGAGAGGCCATTCATGACCAGCATCATGGCCGGCATCATGACCACCATCACGCGGTTGACGAAGAGCATCGTAGAGGTCAGATCGCGGTTGGCCTGATCGAAGCGTGCCTCCTCGTAAGTCTGCTTGTTGAAAGCCCGCACAACCATCATGCCGGTCAGATTCTCGCGCAGCACCAGATTCAGACGGTCAATCAGGCTTTGAATGCGCTTGAAGCGCGGCAAAGCAATGGAGAAAGCCGTCAGAATCAGCCCCAGCAGCACCAGAACCGCCAGAGCAATAATCCACCACATCGAGGCGCTTTTGCTCAGAGCGCGAATAATACCGCCGATGCCGATGATGGGCGCATAAAAGACCATGCGCATCATCATGACCACGACCATTTGCAATTGGGTCACGTCGTTGGTAGAACGCGTGATCAACGAAGCGGTGGAGAAGCGATCGAATTCGGCGCCAGAGAAACTCTGCACCTTGCGGAAAACGTCCCGGCGCAGGTCACGCGCCGCGCCGGCAGCGGTGCGCGCCGAAAGCAGGCTGACAAGAATCGTGCAGGTAATGACAAGTAACGTCATCCCCAGCATGGAAAGGCCAATGCGAAGGAGGTATTGAAGTTGCCGCTTCCCCATGTCTATCCCCAAGGCCTCATACTCCCTTTTGACCGCCGGCACAGCCATCTGGGTAATCATTTTCTCGTCCAGAGCCGCCAGTTTTTTGTCGAGCATCGCCCGGATGCGCCCCTGTTGCTCTGCCGGCAGACGCTGCAGGAGGCTGAAGAGGTCTACACCGGGCGGCAATTGGGAGAGGTTGAATCCCAACGCCTGACCAAAGGCAGCGGCCTTTTGCGGGTCGGCCAGCATCTGTTCCAGAACGTTGACGACGAGGAGGGAACGCGCCAGCACAGGATTGAGTCGCGCCACTTCGCTCTCCGCCGCAGGTCGCAGCAGATAAATGGCCTCGCCACTCAGCGCCGGATACTTCTGCTGGTAAGCAGGATAGTCGGCAGAGGAAGCGTCAACTCGCTGGTAGTTCTCCAGCACGAGCGTTTTTTCTTCTTCGTTCAGGAAAAGCAGGAGATGATCCATCGTGCTCGCGCGCACAGCCTCTGGCACGGCGTTTTCCAGCCCTCCTTGCTGAATGCCAACGTTTACCAGACGCGACATGTAATCGGGCAGGGCCAGATCGGCATTGGCCTGAACGAACAATAAGGCGATGGCCAGCAAAATCAACAGGGTGTACGGTTTGAGATAGCGGATAAGTCGTATCATAAACGATGAACTCCATGAGGCAGGATAGGGAAATTATTCTTCTACGGCGCGCGCCGCTTCGGTAAGCAGGGTCAGGGCCGAGACAATCAGGGCGCGTTGCTCCGGGGTCAGCCGTTCCGCCAGGCTCTCCAGCCAACGACAGCGGGCGTCAATAGCCTGCTCGACCAGAGCACGACCGGCCGGGGTCAGCGCCAGACGGCGCATCCGGCGATCGCTGGTGTCTTCCTGACGCGTTACCAGCCCCAGCTGCACCAGCCGTTCCACAGCCTGACTGGCCGCAGCGCGCGTGACGCCTAATTTGTCGCCCATTTCCGAGATTCCGCCCGGCTCACCATGATACAGACGCATCAGGATACTGAAGAGCGGGAACGACAGCCCGGTCTCGCTCATGAAATGCTTGAAATCGCACATCGAGCGATGGAAGAAAATTTCAAACCAGAGGCGAAGCGCGTGCGTCAGTTCTTCGGGAGGGGACATTTGATTAATCTCCTTGAACAGTTAAGCGGGCTTTAGTATATGCGCCTCGGTCGCTCCTGTCAAGGCCATGCGAGGGGCGACTCAGCGTTACTGGCAGAAGGCAGGGCTTATCTTCCCAATGGCCGGATAGGCTGGGAAGCCTGTGCAAGCCGAATCGTCCTGAAGGTTGAAGGCAGCGGGACGTTTCAACCAGGCGCTGAATCCGCACCCCCGCGGTGGACAATCATACGGCGGAAGGGTGCACTCACAAGTTATTGCACGCCATACGAAAACCCTGTGATTTTGCAAGTTTTCGACATTCACAGGCTCTGTGGCGATGATGTCATGGCGAGGCGGCCACAGGCGACGAAGCAATCCCCTTGCCTGCCGGGAGACTACTTTCCCTACGCTACGCTCCACCACGCTCCGCTCGTGGCAGGCGGGACATGCGCTTCGCTCGCCGTGACATACGTTGAGAGTGTTGGCAACAGAGCAACATTCGTACGACAGTTTTTGCGTGGACACGATAGAACGCGGCAACTTGACAGGGTCTTTCGCGCTGTGTTATTATCCCTGCCATGAACAAACAACCGAATGGAAATATCCCCTCACCGTCCAGCGAGCCTGGCCGGACTCCTCCGGCGGGCAACTGGCTTGAACGTGCCAGTGACGCGCTGGCGCGTTTGGGTCTGGTGGAATTTGCCATGCGCCTGGGGAACCATGTGGTTTCGGTGATCATGGTGCTGGCAGTGGTATTGATTATGCAGGTACTGTACCCGCCGGCGGCGCTGGCTTCCGAGGAGGCGCAAGCCGTCGTGACGCCTGTCGAAGGGGCGCTATCGGCAGCAGACATCCCGGTCATCACCCAGGGGGAAGTCCAGGCCATCGGTCGCTCTACCTCGCCGCACACCATTGTCCCCTCGCGCCCACGAATTGACGTCATCCAGTACACCGTCCAGCCAGGGGATACCGTCTTTGGCATTGCCGAAAAGTTCGGCTTGAGGCCAAGCACGATTCTCTTTGGCAACTACGCTGTGCTGAAAGATACGCCGCACAGCCTGCGGCCGGGGCAGGTATTGAACATCCTGCCGGTAGACGGCACCTACTATGAGTGGTTGGGAACAGAAAACCTCAACAAAGTGGCCGAGTTCTTCGGCGTTGATGCGGAGGCCATCGTTAACTATCCGGGCAACCACCTTGACCCGGAAACCATCGGCGATTATGCCAGTCCCAACATTCCTCCTGGCACCTGGTTGATTGTGCCGGGCGGACGGCGTGAATTGCTTTCCTGGCAGGCGCCGATTGGCATTACCCGCCAGAATCCGGCACGCGCCAAAATTATCGGCCCTGGCGCCTGTGGGGCGGTTTCGGGCGGCGCCGTGGGTTTTGGAACGTTCGTCTGGCCAACGCCGAAGCACTGGATTTCGGGATACAACTATTCGCCGGAGACCGGTCACTACGCCATTGACCTGGCCGGCGAACTGGGCGACGGGGTCGTTGCCACCGACGCCGGCGTGGTCGTGTACGCGGGCTGGAACGACTGGGGCTACGGCAATGTGATCGTACTCGATCACGGCAACGGCTGGCAATCGCTGTACGCGCATCTCAGCCAGATCAACGTCGCCTGTGGTCAAAGTGTTGGGCAGGGTGAATTAATTGGTCTTGTGGGGAGCACGGGCAATTCCACAGGGCCGCATCTCCATTTCGAACTGATGCACGTTCAGTACGGCAAGGTCAATCCCCTGGATTATTTGCCGCCCCCGTAAACGCCCCATCAGCCGCTGTACCCGCCGGCGAGGGGGGCGTGGCCAGAGCCTGCGCCCGTTGACGGGCGCGTTCGGCCTGGCGTGAGCGCCCCAGCTGCTCGCAAGCGCGTGCCAGCAACTCCCAGACGTGCACCTGCTGTTCATCCAACTGTAACGCCTTTTGCAACGGTCGCAAGGCGGCGCGCGCGTTTCCGGCCTCGAACAATGTTTCTCCGAGCCGCGCCCACCAGGAGGCGACGTCAGGTGCCAGGTGGGTAGCCTTGCGGTAGGCGCGCCGGGCCTCTTCCAGACGCCCCTGCGCCCGATACCCATCCCCCAGGCTGGCCCAGGCGTCGGCCTGATGTGGATCGAGTTCGAGGCTTTTCTGCCAGGCCTGAAGCGCGGCGGCGCTCTGGCCGCAGGCATGATATACGCGCCCCAGGCTCTCCCAGGCCCGGGCATTGACCGCGTCCAGCGCCACGGCTCGCTGACAGGCCTGCTGCGCGGTCGTCTTATCGCCGTTGGCCAGCGCCGTCAGCCCCAACTCCAGCCAGGCGCGCGCCTGATCGGCCTGGTGCCCTGTCTGCTCCGCCAGTTGCACGCTTTGCCGGGCCAGGGCCAGAGCACGTTCCCCCTCTCCTCTCTGACGATAAAGGGAAACCAGTTCGAGCAGCAGCGTCAGTCGAGTTGCCTGGGCTTCGGCGGTTTCAGGCAGGCTGGCCAGCATCGCCGTGCGCAGGGCGATGGCGTTCTCCGCGTCGGCGCCGGTCGCCGACGGCGGCGAGACGTTGGGGGGCAGAGAGAGAACAGGCGGAGGGAGTTCCACCACGCGATGGCGAAAAGCCCAGAAATCCGGCGCGCGGCGCGGCAACGCTGTCGCTTCCTGAGGGGTGAGCCAGAAGACAAGGCGAGCGCGGTGCTCCACAAAGAGTTCGCGCCGCAGATTGAGCGCCCGGTAAGCGTTGCCCCCGTCTTTTCCGCCTCCCCAGCGCAGACCACTGACAAAGAAGACTGTCTGTCCCACATCAGCGCGTTGCGCCAGTAGCCAGGCGATGTCAAATTGCTCGGCACTGATCAGGAGTCGCTGCACGTTCTGCCCCAGCGCGCGCAAGCGCGTCTCCAATGCAGTTTCTGCCTGCTGCCGAATCGTCTCTGTCGGATAGACAGCCAGCAAGAGCGAGGGCCTGTCCCAGCGGATAGCCAGTTCGAGTTCAGCGAGGAGGATTTCCAGGCATTCCTCCAACGTTGTGCCGGCGGAGAGCGAGGCGGCGCTGGTCGTCATAGGCGCCCTGTCCTGTGGGTTACCCCAGATATTCCCTCAAATGACGACTGCGGGTAGGATGGCGTAACTTGCGCAGCGCTTTCGCTTCAATCTGACGCACGCGTTCGCGCGTCACGTTGAAGTAACGACTGACCTCCTCCAGCGTGTGGTCTTTGCCATCAATCAGGCCAAACCGCAGTTCAAGTACCTGGCGTTCGCGTTCCGAGAGCGCGGCCAGGGCATGTTGTACCTGCTCCCGCAACAGTTCACGCGCGGCCGCGTCCATTGGCTCAACGGCCTCCTCGTCCTCGATGAAGTCGCCTAACTGTCCTGAATCCTCATCGCCTACCGGCCCTTCCAGCGAAACCGGCTCTTCTGCCGAACGCAGGATGCGTTCGACCTTGGCCGTCGCCTGCTGCCAGCGACGATGCAGGACCGTATCGAGAGGGCGTTTCTCGGCGCGTGCTCGCAGGATTGCCTGCACATCTTCAGGGGAAAGGAAGCCAGCCTCCAGGGCCACCTCTTCGCTGCTGGGCTCCCGTCCCAATTGTTGCGCCAGCGTACGCTGGGCCTTGACGATGCGAGAAATCGACTCGAAGAGGTGAACCGGGATACGGATGGTGCGCGCCTGTTCAGCCAGCGCGCGATTGATGGCCTGGCGAATCCACCAGGTGGCATAGGTGCTGAATTTGTAGCCGCGGCGCGGGTCGAACTTGCTGATGGCGCGTAGCAAGCCCAGATTGCCTTCCTGAATCAGGTCCAGGAAAGCGACGCCCCGCCCCAGATAGCGTTTCGCTACACTGACTACCAGCCGCAGGTTGGCGCGAATGAGGGCGGCGTGCGCCTCTTCGGCGCGACGGCGCGCCTCCGCCAGTTCGGCATTCAAGGCCTCTTCTGCCGGCAGATGCTGATAGAACGTGCGCAGGCCCGGTAAATCTCCATGCCGTTGCAGGTACTTCAGCAGCCACTCGGCGAACGGCGCCGGCAGGAGGTAGAACGCCAGGAACATACCGTACACATGGGTAACCAGTTCATCCCAAAGCGGGTCTTGCCCCCAGGCCCGTTGTTCCATGAACGATCGCAGATAGGATGGCGAGTCGCTCTCCCACGTCTGGTGGAGCATTTGGGCTTCGGTAAGCATCAGCGTCAGATCGGGCAGGGCAATGGCCAGGCGCGCGGCATCCTCTCCAGCGCGTTGCCAGTCGGTCAGCAAATCGCGCAGGACCAGGCGGTAGAGCGCCCGCGCCGGCGTTTCGTCGGCCGCGCGGGCGTGTCGCCGGCGGCCCAGGGTTGAAATCAAGCGCCGCCCCTCCAGCAGTGTCGCCAGACGAAACTCCGAGTCGGCATCCAGCAGGCGCACGCCACCGATTTCGCGCAGGTAGAGGCGCACCGGGTCTTCGGTCAATTCGGCTATGGTCTCGACATCGCGGAAGTCCAGCGCTTCCTCTACGGCCAGTTCGTCCACCTCTTCGAACAGGATGTCTTTCTCGGAGAGAGGTTCTTCCAGATCGGTCATTTCGCCCATCGGCTCTTCCTCGCCAGGAAAATCGGCCCGGCGCGCTTCCTCTGGCAGAGGCCGCTCTTCGGGCGGCGCGGGAGGCGATTCTGGCAGAGAGGGACGACGAGGATAACGTGGGACGGGTTTCATTTTTCGAGTCATAGTTCTCAACGAGGAACAACGGCTTTCTGCGCCGCCTGATCGAGCACCATGAGCGCCTGACGTAATTGCCGGGCCATATCCAGATAGGCCACCGTACGCAGGTCTCCCTGCTCCTGGGCTTCCTCTTGCAGGAAGCGCAACTGATTCAGACGGTCGCGGATGGTTAGACGGCGCAACTGACGCACCGCGCGGAATAACTCCTCCAGCAAACGGTCATCCAGTGCGTCGGGCGATCCAGCCTGACGTTGTAAATCGGCCATCATTTCATCGAATGGAGGAGAAAGATGAAGTTGCAGGTACTGCGCAACGTCTTGAGCATCCTGTTCCAGAGCCGCGCGCAGCAGGCGAAAGAGAGTTCGATGAGCGGTATCGCCGAAATCTTCTTCGAGCAGGCGGTTCAGGCCGGCTTCCTGCAACCAGCGATCCAGACGATAGAGCAAATCCGGGCGAGATAACAGGGAACCCAGCAGGTAGGCTTCCAGACGACGGGCCGGCGTAAGTGAACTGCCGGCGGTGGTCGGCGTCGGCGACGGTGGCTGACTTGCCGCCGGTTGAGGACGAGGGCGAGGCGTCGCGCGGCGGGCGGGCGCGTTTTCTGCACTGATCAGCGCGCGCTCATCCACGCGCAGGAAACGCGCCAGTTTCTGGCGGTAAGCCTCCCGCTCGACCGCATCGGGAATATCCTCGATCAGCGGCAGGACCTGGGCGGCGATATCGGCCTTGACCTTGGCGTCTTCCAGATCGCGGCCCGCCGCCAGCGCCTGCATCACATGCACCACAATCGGTTGCGCATTCTCCACCAACGTCTGCCACTGCGCCGGGTCGCGCTGAACGATTTCATCAGGGTCAAGGGCATCCGGCATGAGCGCGACGCGCAAATCGGCCTGCAGGCGCGCTTCGTGGCGTAACAGGCCACGCGCGTCAAAGCGCAGTTCGGTCGTGTGATCGAGACTCTGGCGCGCCGCCTCCAGCCCGCGCAGGATGGCCGCCTGGCCGGCGGCATCGGGGTCGAGCGCCAGCACCACCCGTCGCGTGTAACGCTTGAGCAAACGTAACTGCTCCTCAGTCAGCGCCGTTCCCATCGGCGCCACCACGTTCTCGAAGCCGGCTTGATGCAGGGCAATGACATCAAAATATCCCTCGACGATGACCGCCTGATTGGCCGCCCGAATGGCTTTGCGCGCCCGGTCGAGACCGTAGAGCAGGCGACTTTTGGAGAAGAGCGGCGTTTCGGGCGAGTTCAGAAATTTGGGCATGTCGTCCGCGGCGAGTACGCGGGCGCCAAAACCACAGAGTTTGCCGCTTTCGTTGCGGATTGGAATCATGATGCGCTGGCGGAAGCGATCATAGTAGGGCCGCCGCGCCCCTGCCGGCCGCTCGCCACTCTCCTGACGGACAACGACCAGACCAGCATCCACTAACTCCTGTTCGCCGTACCCCTGCGCGAGAAGATAGTCGGCGGTAGCCTCCCAATCAGCGGGAGCATAGCCCAGGCCGAACGCCTCAATCGTAGCGTCGTTCAAGTGACGCCTGTCACGCAGATACTCCAGCGCCTGTTGACCGGCTGGCGTGTGCCACAACTGATGCTGGTAGAAGATGGCCACCGCTTCCAGCACCGCGCGCAACCGTTCGTGTTCTTCCTTTTGCGCCTGCTGCTGTGGCGTGACGGCTTCCAGAGTCACCCCCGCGCGCGTCGCCAGGAAGCGCAATGCCTCTTTGAAATCCCAGCCCTCTTTCTTCATCAAAAAAGAGAAAATATCGCCGCCCTCGTTGCACTGCCCAAAGCAACGCCAGGTCTGGCGTTCCGGCGAAACCACGAACGAGGGCGTCTTCTCATGATGGAACGGGCACAGGCCGATGTAGTTGCGTCCGCTACGCCGTAACTTGACCGATTCGGAAATCAGGTCCACGATATCGACGCGGGCTTTAATCTCGTCAATTTGCGACATAGGCCACCAGTTCAGGAAGCGGCACACCAGACAGAGCGAATTGAATTATAGACGCGGAAGAGAGAGGACGCAAGCAGAACTCCATCCCAATCGGCAAACGAGTATAATAGAAGCACGATGAAGGGCATTGGCCGCTGGTTGTTTTCAGGGATTGTTCTCCTGCTGGTCTGGCTGCGACCGCAGGCTGGGGCCGCCGCGCCCCTGACCCAAATCGCCGACGGGCAACCGCTGGCCATTGTGCTCACCGTGGATGGCCCCATCACCACTGCCGTGCAGGAGTACATCGCGCGCGGCCTGGAAATTGCGGCGCGACGACAGGCAGAAGTGGTCATTCTGCAACTCAACACGCCCGGCGGATTGCTTGAGCCAATGCTGGAAACAGCCAGCGCGCTGCGCTCCAGCGCAGTGCCGGTGGTAGTCTATGTCAGCCCGCGCGGCGCCTGGGCGGCTTCGGCGGGCACCGTCATCACCCTGGCCGCGCAGGCGGCGGCCATGGCGCCCGAAACGGTCATTGGCGCGGCCAGTCCGGTCGGCGCACAGGGCGAAGAACTCTCCAGCACCGAAGCCAGAAAGGCCAGCGAGGCCATCCAGGCCCTGCTGCGCGCCTATACCGAGCGCCGCGGACATGAGGCGACGGCTCTGGCAGAGGCCACCGTTGCTTCGGCCAGGGCAGTGTCGGCCAATGAGGCACTTCAGGCCGGCCTGATTGACTTCATCGCGCGCGACCTGGACGATCTGCTGAGGCAACTCGATGGCTTCGTCGTGCAGATGGCTGATGGCAAACAGACCCTGCACACAGCCGGCATCGTCGTCGAAGAACTGCCCATGTCTTTCATCGAGACGCTGTTGCAGATTCTGGTCAACCCCAATGTGGTGCTGATTTTGCTCGGCATCGGCGTGCAGGCCATTCTGATTGAACTTTCCAGTCCGGGCGGATGGGTGGCGGGTTTCACCGGCGCAGTCTGTCTGGCGCTGGCCGCTTACGGCCTGGGATTCCTGCCGGTCAACTGGTTTGGCGCTCTTTTCATCTTGCTGGCTTTCGTCCTGTTCTTCCTGGATGTCAAGGCGCCAACGCACGGCGGCCTGACCGCCGCCGGCATCGGTTCGTTTATTGTGGGCGCGCTGGTGTTGTTCAATTCGCCGGGAACGCCGCAATTCCAGCGCGTCTCTGTGCCGCTGGTGATCTTGATGGGGCTGGTGCTGGGACTGACATTCGCCCTCCTGGTCGGCTTTGCCCTGCGCGCCCAAAAGTGCCCCATTCAGACTGGCCAGGAAGGGCTGATCGGCGTACAGGGCTTTGCCGTCACGCCGCTAGAGCCGCACGGACAGGTGCAGGCCGCCGGCGAACTATGGAGCGCCCAGGCCATCGCAGGCAAGATTCGCAAGGGCGAACGTGTGGAAGTCGTCGCGGTGGAAGGCCTGCGCCTCAAAGTCCGACGCCTCAGACAGAAAGGATAACGGAATGCCTTTCTTTCCTACACGCGCGCGCGTGAACCCCGAACAGGTGGACACGACTCCGCGTCGGCGTCCAGACTGGATTCGTGTTCGCCCAGCCGAAGGCGAAACGTATCAACGCCTGCAAACGCTGATGCGCGCCAAAGCGTTGCACACCGTTTGCGAGGAAGCCATGTGCCCGAACATGGGGGAATGCTGGGGCGCCGGAACGGCGACTTTCCTCTTACTCGGCGACATCTGCACGCGCCGCTGCGGGTTCTGCGATGTCAAGCACGGGCGTCCTGGCCCTCTGGATTGGGACGAGCCGGAACGCGTCGCGCAGGCCGTTCGCGCCATGAACCTGCAACACGCTGTCATCACCTCGGTCAACCGCGATGATCTGTGCGACGGCGGCGCCGCCATCTTCGCCGCCGTCATCCGCCGCATTCGCGCCCTCGTGCCAGGCTGTTCGGTAGAAGTGCTCATCCCCGACTTCAAAGGCTCGGTGGAAGCCTTGCAAATCGTCCTCGAGGCTCACCCCGATGTTCTCGGCCACAATGTGGAGACCGTGCCACGCCTGTTCAAGACCGTCCAGCCGCAGGATCGTTACGAGTGGGCGGCAGCCACGCTGACGAATGCCAAACGCCTGGCCCCACACATCCTGACCAAATCGGGGCTGATGCTGGGCCTGGGCGAGACTCTGGAAGAAGTAAAAGCCGCGCTGCGCGATCTGCGCGCCTGGGAGGTGGATATCCTGACCCTCGGTCAGTACCTGCAACCGAGCCGGCATCATCTGCCGATTGTACGTTACTACACGCCGCAGGAATTTGCGGAACTGCGCGAGTATGGTCTGGAATTGGGGTTTCGCTGGGTGGAATCGTCGCCGCTGGTGCGCTCTTCTTACCACGCTGCCGAACAGGTACGGGCGCTGGCCACCCCGCCTTCCCGAGCAGGCTAAACCCCGCTCCACCAGCAACCCTGGTGGACGGCTGCCCCATCTCGTATCAGAGAAATATCGTCACTCCTCAGCCACGTCATGGCGAGCCGTTTTTTGGCGAAGCAATTTCCCCTTTATCAGGCTACATGGGCCGCCTGGGGATTGCTTCGTCGCAAAGAACGCTCCTCGCCATGACATCCACAACGGTTTTGAGACAGGGCTGAAGAGTTACGAAATATCTAGGCGCCTGAAGGCGCCCGGCGCGGCGCGCCTCTCTCAAAAGCCTTCCAGTTTGCTCAAGTCCGCGAGCCCGGCGGAAAGCGCCGCCACCCGACCGACCAGCGCCAGGCGATTGCGCCGCAGCGGCTGATCTTCTGCCATCACCAGCACCTTATCGAAGAAGGCGTTGATGGCCGGGACAAGGCCTTCCACAACTCGCAGAAACTCATCCACCGTGCGCGGCGGCTGGACGGCCTGCAACGTCCGGTACAGGGCGCGTTCCTCGGCCTCACGGAGCAGGCCTTCTTCCACGGCCAGTTCCTGGCTTTGCAGGGTCAACTGCCGCTCGTCCATCCCTGCCAAGCGCAGAATGCGCACACAACGGGCATAGGCAGGCAGGAGATTGCTCCAGTCCGCGCGCGCCACCCATGTCTGCAACTGACGCGCGGCCTCGGCGCAACCTGCCGGGTTGTCTCCTTGCTCCGTCAGCACCGCCTCGACCACATCGTAGCGGAACCCCCGTTCGCCGAGCAGGACGCGCAAACGCCCGCGCAAGAACTCGAGCACCTGTTGCTGTACTTCCCCGGAAACAGGCAGGGGCTGCCGCGTCGCGGCCTGGGCAATGGCCGTTCGCAAGTCGAAATCAATTCTGTGTTCCAGAAGCGGCAGGACAACGCCAATGGCCGCACGCCGTAGCGCGAAAGGGTCTTTGGTAGCCGTCGGCGCCAGGCCGGCCGCGAACAGCCCCACCAGCGAATCGAGGCGGTCTGCCAGGGCCAGTGCCAGGCCAATCCGGCTGCGCGGCACCAGCAAGTATTGTTCGCCAATCGCCTCGGCCACCGCCTGCGGCTCGCCGCCGCGCAGGGCATACTCGCGCCCGATGATGCCCTGGAGGGAGGTCATCTCGGTCACCATCTGCGTGGCCAGGTCCGCTTTACAAAGGAAGGCGGCGCGCTGCACCAGAGGCAACTCGGCCTCCGGCACCCCCAACGACGGCGCAAGCACGACGGCCAGGTCGAGCAGACGGTCAGCCTTGGCCAGCATGGAACCCAGGCGAGTCTGGAAAACCAGTGTCGCCAGTTTCGGGCGGTAAGCCTCCAGCGGCTGCTTGAGGTCCTCGCGCACAAAAAAGGCGGCATCGGCAAAACGCGCGCCCAGCACGTGTTCGTTCCCCTGACGCACCAAATCGTCTCCTTCCGTGCCCCCGTTGCGAATCACAATGAAGTGGGGCAACAGGGCGGCAGGTTGTCCCGCGGCCGTCGCTTCTGGCGCCTCAAGCGGAAAATAACGCTGATGTTTCTGCATGACGGCAATCAACACCTGACGTGGCAGGGCAAGAAACTCCGGATTGAAACTGCCGCCAATGGCCAGCGGCTTTTCGATCAGATTCGCCACTTCCTCAAGCAAATCTTCTTCCAGGATGACTTCGCCGCCCAGCGCGGCGGCCGCGGCGCGTGCCTGGGACACAATCGCCGTCTTCCGCTCTTCTTTGTCAAGCAGAATGCCGGCCTGGCGCATGACATCGAAATAATCCCCGGCGGAGGCCAGCGGCAACGCCGGCGAACCTTCCGGGCGCAAGCCGCGCGTGACCCTATCGGCCAGGACGCCGGCATACTCAAACGGGATCACCTGTTCACCCAAGAGAGCCACCAGCCAGCGAATCGGGCGCGGAAAGGCCACGCCGCTGGCGTTCCAGCGCATCGTTTTCTCAAAGCGCAAACCGGCAATCAGGTTCGGCAGCGCCTCACGCAGCACCTCCGCCGCTGGCCGGCCGTGCTCGCGCACACGCGCCACCACATAACGACCGCCGTCCATCTCCTGAACCTGCAAATCGGCTATCTCTACCCCTTTGCTACGGGCAAAACCGATAGCCGCCGGCGTGGGATGACCCTGGGCGTCAAAGGCGCGTCCGGCAGGCGGCCCCTTGACCAGAGTCTCGCGTTCAGTCTGGGCCGGCGCCAGAGACTCCACATAGACGGTCAGCCGGCGCGGCGTGGCAAAAACCCGCACCGCGCCATGCTCCAGACGCAGTTCCTCCAGCCAGAGGGGGAGCCGCGTCTGCAATTGCGCCTGCGCCGCGTCCACATCCACCGCCGGCAACTCTTCGACGCCAATTTCCAGCAAAAAGGGAGCCGGCCGGGCCGGCGACGCGCCGGCAGGCACAGCAGGGCTGGCGGTCTTTTCTACCACCTCCTGACCTCGCAGGAGAGGGTACCCCCCCTCCTGGCGTTGTTCCAGATAGCGCAGCGCCACCCGTCGCGCCAGATCGCGCATCTGCCCGAAACAGGCCTGTCGTTCGGTCAGGCTGATAGCGCCGCGTGTATCGAGCGTGTTGAAGGCATGGGAGGCCTTCAGCACGTAATCGTGAGCCGGTAGTACCAGGCCAGCGGCAAGACTGGCCTCGGCTTCTGCCAGATACAGCGCATACATCTGACGCACGCGCTCCACATCGGCAATCTCAAAGTAATACTTCGAGTGTTCATATTCCTCGTGGCGACGAATCTCGCCGTAGGTGATTTCTCCGTCCCAGGGTTCATCCCAAATGGCACGGGCATTGTTGAGCGCAATCAGGATGCGTTCCAGCCCATAGGTCAATTCGACGGCCACCGGCTCCAGCGTTACGCCGCCAACCTGTTGAAAGTAGGTAAACTGGGTAATTTCCTGTCCATCCAGCCAGACCTCCCAGCCGAGCCCCCAGGCGGCAATGGCCGGCTGTTCCCAGTTGTCCTCGACGAAACGAATGTCATGCTGGCGCGGGTCAATGCCTAAAGCCTGCAACGAATCCAGGTAGAGTTCCTGGGGGTTGCCCGGATCAGGCTTGAGAATGACCTGATACTGATAATGCAAGTGCAAACGGTTGGGGTTCTCGCCATAACGACCATCGTCCGGCCGCACCGAGGGCTCCACATAGGCCACTTTCCACGGCTCCGGGCCCAGAACACGCAGGAAGGTGGCCGGATTCATCGTCCCTGCACCGACCTGAGTGTAATAAGGTTGCCAGATAAGGCATCCCTGACCGGCCCAGAATTGCTGAAGTTTGAGGATGATTTCCTGAAAAGAGGTTTTCGCCATAGCCAACCTTTGGGACTTGATGAATTCTGCGCTGTGCATTATACCCTAAAGCCCGGCAGGTTCTCCAGCATTGCATTTTTCCCGTGTCCGCGCAAGAGTTGTCAGCCGGAGGCAGGTTGATTACCGCCTTCCCCAGCGTGAGGCAGTCTTCCCAGGCCATCGGGGCAGACCGGAAAGCTTGCGCGACAGACAAATCAGGCATGATAAGCCCCGAAATTGCGCCAGAACTGCCAACAACATTTGCACGCGCTTTTCCCGGCGACCTCTACGGCATATTTCCGGGTGGTAGAGCAGCATAAGCAGTAGAGAGTTCTGTGATATAATACGTCAAATAATATAAAGTTTATCTGTAAAATCCAAAAAATATCTTTTGGAGGTTCTATGCTTCCTTCTCTATTACTTGCCCTTCGAGAGGGGTTGGAAATCGCCCTGCTTCTCAGCCTTCTCCTCGGTACCTTACATCGCTTGGGGCAGAGCATCATGCAGAAACACATCTGGCGCGGGACCGGTAGCGCCCCGCTGGTCAGTTTGCTTGGAGCAGGAGTATTGACCACATTGGGCATGAGACTGGAAGGCAAAAGTGAGGCTATATTTGAAGGGCTGACCATGTTGCTGGCAGCAGCGGTGTTAACTTGGGCAATCGTCTGGTTCCATCATCGTAGTCGGCAATGGCGAGAACACATTGCCGCACAGGTGGAGCATCGCCTGACACAAGGGGGCACAGCACTCTACTGGCTCGCCTTTATTATTGTGGCGCGGGAGGGGCTGGAACTGGCATTATTTCTGACAGCCACGTCATTGCGCAGTGGGAGTTTACCAAGCGCTGTTGGCGGCGGCTTGGGCCTGGTGGTAGCTGCCTTGTTGGGCTGGGGACTATACGCCACCGTTATCCGGCTGAATCTGCGAGGGTTTTTCTTTATCACAAACGGGATGCTGGTACTCTTTGCTGCCGGTCTGCTCGCTCATGGGGTACATGAACTCAACCAGGTGGGCTGGTTGCCAAGCGGCCCTGCTCCCATCTGGAATCTTAACGCTTTCCTAGACGAGAATTCTGTGCTGGGGCAGTTCCTCAAAACGCTCTTTGGTTACAATGGCGATCCTGCCTTCAGTGAGGTAGCAGCATACTTTCTCTATCTGGTTCTGTTAGGTGTTGGACTGCGCTGGTTGAAACCACCGGCCCGTACGGCCTGAGTCGCCGTTGTTGCAAGGACACAAACCGGAACCAACAGGCCAGACGGTTAACCATCTGGCCTGTTTTCATTGTGACCGGACCTGGCGCGTGGTCGGTCCACCGTGCGCTTCTCATGGCCGGCTCATGACGCCGGCAAGCCGGCCCCCGATCCGCCGTTTGCCGGACATGCAGACGTTACGCCGCCAGCCCGGAATCCCGTGCTGTAAGCCGTGAGGCGCGCAAGCCCCGTCCTTCAGGCGAGTCGTCGCCCGCTGCGGTCACCTGCAGGAAGTTCAAGCCACGCCGCCGACGTCAGGGCTTGCTGACGACCAGATTGTCGAAAAAGATCTCCACGCCGCCTTCATCAAAGGTGCCGGCAGCCAGCCCGATATCGCCGCCGCTGGTAAAGGTATTATCGGTCACTTTCGACACCGTGCGCCCATTGACGACCAGTTTCAAGGTATTGCCCACACATTCGGCGCGGATGCGATTCGACTCGTTCAGGCCACCTTTGATGCCATCGGTATACTCCATCTGCTCCGAGGAGAGGAAAGAAGTCTTGCCATTTTCCTGCTTACCGATGACCTGATAGCCGTCGCTGCTGATCCAGAAGAAATAGAAGTTATCCAGATCCTGCACGCGGCACATGACGCCATAATCGTTGTTCTCAGGGCCGGCGCGGCGCGCTGCCGAGACCTCAACAATGACATCCGCCGGCAGAGATTGCCCCGCTGCCACCCACGAGTCCTTGTTGGCGTCCGCTACTCGGATGACATACCCGCCATCCACATAGCCGGTTTCCTGATCGTTCGGCCAACCGCTATTGGAGTTCGAAAAATCATCCTGAAAGAGGATATTCGAATTGGCAGTGCTGATGCCGCAGGCCAACGTCGCCAGTCCAAGAACCACAAGCGCAAGCATTACTTTTTTCATAGGTTCCTCCGGGAACAATAGGATTTGTAAAAGTATACCCGATTCTCAGTAAAAGTAAAATGAAACTGTTTCACAGGCAAGACAACTTTTCCAGGCCGTCTGGGAAGGTTGAAGAAAGCCTGCCTGCGAGAATATCCTCTATGCAGTAAGGAGGTCCAAAGAGTTTCATCGTAATCACCTCCCCCCTGTCATTGTGATGCGGCAACAGGGACACGCCGGAGCTCGCTCGAGGCGCCGCCGAAGCAATCTCCTCGCGAGTCTCCCGAATGTGCTTATTGCTTCTGTGGAACTTGAGATTGCTTCGCCGCCTTCGGCGGCTCGCAATGACGTGGATGGGTAGACAGGTACGTTTCATCGCGCCCTATAAGCCCTGTTCCACCATTCCCTGGCCGGCCCGTCACCGGTTTTTCAACCAGAACACCCCCGCGCGTCGCAACGCGGCATTCGCCTGATGCAACCAGAAGAACGGCCTGACACTCCAATCGGCCACGCGTTGCAGTGCCCCCTGCGCGCGCGTCGTGTACTCTTGTGCTCTGGCCGTATAGAGAGGCAGCCGGGAGAGGAAACGACCAAACAGGATGATGACAAACCCCAGCAAGACTATCCCGATCAGGGCCAGAACCAACAGCGGCAACACCAAAACGATGAGAGCAACGTCAGCCAACAGGCGCGTCCGCCCATTCCCCCCAGTTATGAAGAGAAGCGCGCCGGCGAACAACGCGGCGGCTATCAAGAACAAAGGCAATTGAATCTGCCAGAAGACCTGACGACGATGAACGCGATACCCGGGAATATGTGGCCTGGACATGTACGTATTTTAGCACGAAAATCACGGCGGCGTCTCGTTGAGAAACCACAATTCCCCCGCCGTGACCAGCCAGACGACCTTTCCGCATCGTCACCGGCGTTCAGACAGCGACTCCCCTACCTTCCTCCCCTGGCTGGCTGCACGCCTTGTCTGGTCGTCGGCTCTGGCCTGACAGGCCGGGCATTGCCCTCAGGCCAGAGCCGTGCCACGTCCATTATCCCATCGCCCGGCGCACCAGTTGCCACGCCGCCGGCAAAGCCAGAGCCGCCGCCACGCATTTAATGGCATCGCCGATCAGGAAGGGAAAGAAGCCAGCCAGCAGAGCCTTCTGCAAACTGCCCAGCACGAACGTCAACCAGCCGACGCCGAGCAGGTAAATGGCCACCTCGCCCGCCAGAAATACCAGCAGCGCCTGAGGCAGACGCCGTTCCAGGCCGCGTTCAGCCAACCATCCAACCAGCCACGCTGCCACCACAAAGCCCAACAAATATCCGGCCGTGGGTCCAAGCAGGTGCTTCACCCCGGCAGCCCCACCGGCGAAGAACGGCAACCCCAGCGCTCCCATTCCCAGATAGGCCAGCAAAGAGGCCGCGCCTCGTTTCGACCCCAGCGCTGCCCCCACCAGCAATACCGCAAACGTCTGGCCGGTAATCGGCACCGGCGTAAATGGCAGCGGCACACGCAGCTGAGCCAGCGCCGCCACGAAGAAAGCCCCACTGCAGACCAACAAAGCCTCGCGCGCACGGCGATCCAGAGCGGTGAGGTAACGAGCCGACAGAGCAGGTACAAGAGCATCCATAGCACAATCTCCTTCTGATGAATATCGTAACTACCTACCCATTTTACCCTGAATGGTGT
>Ga0315298_1002004_pt1 | contig 35961 bp, 33 predicted proteins | sample WHS_1_MG_FD_203077 | JGI IMG/M metagenome (GOLD analysis project Ga0315298, IMG submission 203077) | Extremophilic microbial mat communities from Washburn Hot Springs, YNP, Wyoming, USA - WHS_1_MG | ecosystem: Environmental > Aquatic > Thermal springs > Hot (42-90C) | place: USA: Wyoming...
AACCTGGCCAGAGCCTTCCGGGACAGGTCGGGCATCCGCCCCAGCCGCCCCACCCCCCTGATAAGCATTGTTTTCGTCTTCATGGCAACACATTATAGTGTCACCAATCTATCTGGACGAGCTCATCATTTGTACGTATGAAGAAATTATCCGTGTCACTTTTACCACGAGCATTTCTGCTTGACGGCGACTCCAGTGATAGAGTACTCTATACATTCACCTGAAACGCCAGTTAGGGAGGTCAAACTGCAAGTGCTCTGCCGCGGTATTAGAGGCGCCACAGTAGCACCAGCCAATACGAGGGAAGCAATCATAAACGCTACCAAGGAACTGCTGATGGAGATTGTCAGCGCGAACCGGGTTGAGCTTGATAACGTAGCCGGTGTCTTCTTTACCACCACCAACGACCTCAACGCCGAGTTTCCCGCGCTGGCAGCCAGAGAGCTTGGCTGGACGGATACTGCTATGTTATGCGGACACGAAATGGCAGTACCGGGAAGCCTGCCGCGTGTTATCCGTGTTATGATGCTGTGGAATACCAATAAGCCATCTTCTGGAATTGTCCACGTTTACTTGCACGAAGCACAGTCGTTAAGGCCTGAAAGGCGTAAAGGGACAACCGGAGCTCAGGATAAGCAATGATAGTTGTTATGAAATCAAAGGCTGAAGAACAGCATGTCGTTGCTGTCGTCCAGCGAATCAGGGAGTTTGGGCTTAAGGAACACATTTCCTACGGCGTTGAGCACACTATCATCGGCATCATCGGCCAGATATTTCCCGAACTTAAAGACCGCCTCCAGCTCATGCCCGGCGTTGAAGAAGTCATACAGGTCAGCAAACCCTACAAGCTGTCCAGCCGTGAATTCCATCCTCTCGATACCACGGTGAAAGTCGGCAATGTCGTTATCGGTGGCAAAGACATTGTTGTCATGGCAGGACCATGCGCCGTTGAGAGCGAGGAGCAACTGCTGACCACAGCCGCTGCTGTTAAAGCTGCCGGTGCCACGGTACTTCGCGGCGGCGCCTACAAACCAAGCACTTCTCCTTACAACTTCCGTGGCCTCGGGGAGACCGGCCTGAAGCTTCTTGCTATGGCCAAGAAAGAAACAGGAATGCCAATTATCACCGAAGTGCTTGCAGTACAGGACGTGGAACTTGTCGCCAGATACGCTGATATCCTCCAGATTGGTGCCCGGAATATGCAAAACTTCGTCCTCCTTGACGAGGTGGGGAAGACCAAGAAACCAGTCATGCTGAAGCGTGGCCTGTCTGCCACAATCCAGGAATGGCTCCTTGCCGCCGAATATATACTGTCCCAGGGCAATGAGGACCTGATTCTTTGCGAGCGCGGTATACGTACCTTCGAGACCGCTACCAGAAATACTCTGGATATCAGCGCCATTCCTCTCATTGAGCGGCTCAGCCATCTGCCGATAATCGCCGACCCGAGCCACGGCACCGGCCAATGGTATCTGGTACCACCGGTTGCCATGGCGGCGGTTGCCGCCGGCGCCGACGGCCTTCTTATCGAAGTACATCCGAACCCGGACCAAGCTCTTAAAGACGGCCCCCAATCACTCACTTTCGCCAATTTCGAGTCACTTATGAAGAGCCTCGGCCCGGTGGCCTCGGCAGTCGGTCGCTCCCTGGCCAAACTAGCGCCGCAGAAGTAGTCCCAGCAGAACCAGACAATGACACCTGACCCAGCCTCACAAGTAGCCGAAGTGCTGTCAAGGGTCAAACCCGAAAAAGACAGTCTGTTGACCGTCGGGGTTTTCGATGGTGTTCATCTTGGTCATCAGACCCTGCTGAGTGAACTCCATACCCGCGCACGGCAAAGGGAGATGATGAGCGGCGTCGTTACCTTTCAATCCCACCCCAGACGCGTCCTCCAGCCATCCAACAAATTTCCCTTTATTAACGGCATCGATGACAGGCTGGAAAAGATACGCAGCCTCGGCATCGACCTGGTGGTAGCCATCCCCTTCACCGTGGAAACCGCCCGCCTGACGGCCCGCGAGTTTATAGCGCTTCTGGTGAAGTACCTCAAAATGAAGGGGCTTGTTGTCGGGCCCGACTTCGCTCTTGGTAGAAAGCGTGAGGGAAACGCCGATCACCTCCAGCAGTTGGGCCGTGAGATGGGCTTCACTGTGGAAGTAATCAAGCCGGTTGCAGTCGGTGGCGAAGTTGTCAGCAGTACCCTTCTGCGAAATACCCTCGCCCGCGGCGACATGAGGAAGTCAGCCCGGCTCCTCGGCCAACCTTTCTATCTCAAAGGCAAAGTGGTCAGGGGCACACAACATGGCCTCGACCTCGGCTTTCCGACGGCCAATCTTGAAATCCACTCCGGGCAGGCCCTGCCGGCTAACGGCGTCTATGCCACCATTACCGAAATCGCAGGAGAGAACTACCATTCAGTAACCAATATCGGAAATCGACCGACCTTTGGTGACAATCCCCAAACTATCGAAACTCACGTACTGGATTTCAACGGCGACCTCTATGGTCAAACCATCAAGGTAAGCTTCGTTGAACGTCTCAGAAACGAGATTCGTTTCAAAACCATCGATGAACTTAGAGACCAGATTCAAAAGGACGTTGCTCAAGCCAGAATCCTCCTAGTAAAAGAAAAACCATCCCAGGGCAGGTGAGTATGGGTGTCCCGCAACTGGAGACGGTCCTTAAACGCGGCGTAGCCGAAATCATCTTCGAGAATGAACTGAGAGAACTGCTCAACAGCGGCCGGCCCCTGAGGCTAAAGCAAGGGTTTGACCCGAGCCGCCCCGACATCCATCTCGGACATGTCGTCGGGCTGAGAAAACTACGACAGTTCCAGGAGATGGGACATCAGCTGGTACTTATCGTCGGTGACTGGACTGCTCAGATTGGAGACCCGAGCGGGCAGTCATCAACGCGGACTATGCTCTCGGCAGATGAAGTCAAGGCCAACGCTATGACCTACATGGAGCAGTTCTTCAAAGTCGTTGACAGGAACCGGACTGAAGTCCGCTGGCAGACAGAATGGTACGGTAAGTTCACTCTGGAAGATGTTATTCGCCTGACAAGCAAGTTCACCGTTGCTCAGTTCTTGGCCCGCGAAGATTTTGCCAAACGCCATGCCGCCGGCCAGCCAATTGCCATAACCGAACTGCTCTACCCACTTCTACAAGGGTACGACTCGGTGGTAGTGAAGGCGGATGTCGAATTCGGCGGTGTCGATCAGAAATTCAACTGCCTGGTAGCCAGAGAGGTCCAGCAATACTTCGGCCAGCGGCCGGAGCAGGTATTCTTAATGCCGCTTCTCATCGGCACCGACGGCGTCCTCAAGATGAGCAAAAGTCTCGGGAACTATATCGGTATTACCGAAGCGCCCAACGACATGTATGGTAAAATAATGTCCATTCCAGACCGTATCATGGTCGATTACCTCGTTCTGCTGACTGATATTCCGGATGCGGAGATTTCAGAAATAACGCGTCAGATGGCCGAGCAAGCGCTCAACCCCATGATAGTCAAGAAACGTCTTGCCCGGGAAATCGTGGCCCAGTTCCACGGGAAGGCGGCCGCCGACGAAGCTGATAACCATTTTGCCCGCGTCTTCCAGAAGCGGGACGTGCCTGAAGACGTAACTGAATTTACAGTTGCTCGGGGCCAGGTTGATCTGGTGGAGTTGCTTGTCCAGGCCAGCCTTGCCAAGAGCCGCAGCGAAGCCAAGCGCCTCCTGTCCCAGCGGGCGGTAGAAATTGACGGGTCAACCGTAGCCGAAGACAGTATTACCGTAAAAAACGGCAGTATACTTAAAGTAGGTAAACGCCGCTTCATACGGCTGGTACACAAGCAGGATGAATGCCCGAAAGGATAGGATCGCTCGGGTATTTATGATGGAGGAATAAGATGCAGCTTCGCATCCCCGGTCCAACCCCCTGTCACCCAAGGGTTCTCGAGGCCATGGCCAGACAAATGATAGACCACCGGGGCAAAGAGTTTGCTGATATGCTTGGCCGGCTCACGCCCAAGCTGAAACAGATTTTTCAAACTAAAGGCGATGTCTTTATTATTACCTCTTCGGGCACCGGTGGTATGGAAGCCGCCATAGTAAACACCCTTTCACCGGGCGATAAAGTCCTGGCGACCACCTGCGGTTTTTTCGGCGACCGTTTCGCCGAGATAGCCGAAACATACGGAGCTCAGGTGACACGCCTGACTTTTGACATGGGTAAGCCGGTCGACCCCGAAGCCGTACGCAGGGCTTTCCAGGCCGCACCAGATACAAAGGCTATCCTTGTTACTCATAACGAAAGTTCGACCGGTGTCACCAACGATGTCAAGACCATCGCCTCAATCGCCAAAGAGTTCGGCGCCATGGTTCTTGTCGATTCGGTCAGCGGCCTCTCATCAATTGACTTACCGATTGATGAGTGGAACCTGGATGTGGTCGCCACTGCTTCCCAGAAAGGATGGATGACCCCTCCCGGCCTGGCCATGATAAGCGTCAGCCAGACGGCGTGGCAGGCGCACGCTAAAGCGAAGATGCCGCGCAACTACTTTGATTTCACCAAGGCCAGGAACTTCTTCGAAAAAGGCCAGACTCCGTGGACGCCAGCGGTACCGGTATTCTTTGCCCTCGAAGTTGCCTGTGACCTTATCCTGGCCGAAGGTCTCCGGAACGTCTTTGCCCGACATGCCAGATGCGCCCAAACCGCGAGAGAAGGTGTCAAGGCCATGGGCTTGACTCTCCTCACCGACCCCAAATGCGCGTCGAATACCGTCACGGCAGTCAACGCACCACCCAATCTCGATGTAGCCAGGATGCAGAAGATTCTACGTGAGGAATTTCAGGTGTATCTGGCCGGCGGCCAAGGAAAACTTACCGGTAAGATATTCCGCATCGGTCATCTCGGCTGGGTAACCGAGAACGACATGAAGGAAGTACTTGCTGCACTGGCAAAAGTAATACCCAGAGCCATGATCCAGGCCTAGGAATAAGGGAGATTATTATGAAGGTACTGGTCGCTGACCCCATCGCCCGAGAAGGCATCGAAGTCCTCAAGAAAGAATTCGAAGTTGACGTTAAGACCGGCCTCAAACCTGACGAGCTTAAGGCGATCATTGGCAACTACGACGCCCTGGTCGTCCGTAGTGAGACGCAGGTTACGCCGGAGATAATCGAAGCCGGCAAGAGACTGCAGGTCATCGGCCGGGCTGGAGTCGGCCTGGACAACATCAACGTGGAGGCAGCAACCCGCAGGGGCATCGTTGTCGTCAACGCCCCAACCGGAAACACCATCGCCGCCGCCGAACACACCATGGCTATGATGCTCGCACTGGCAAGACACATCCCTGTGGCCAACGAGAAGCTCAAATGTGGCACCTGGCAGAGGAGCGCCTATGTCGGTGTCGAACTGAAGGGAAAGACCCTCGGAATTATCGGACTCGGCAACATCGGACGCGAGGTTGCCAAGCGCGCCAAGGCCTTTGAAATGAAACTTATCGGTTACGACCCGTTCGTGTCCGCAGAGTATGCCGAAAACCTCGGTGTTAAGCTCATGCCCATTGACCAGATTCTCGTCGAATGCGACTTTCTGACACTGCACCTGCCGCTTACGTCCTCAACCAAAGGCATGATCGGAGCCAAAGAGCTGGCCAAGATGAAGCCAACCGCACGGGTTATTAACTGCGCCCGGGGTGGACTTATCGATGAACAGGCACTATTCGATGCGGTTGAGCAAGGTAAAATCGCCGGTGCGGCGGTCGATGTCTTCTCCAAGGAACCGGCCATAGATAATATTCTATGTAAGAGCGACAAGATTATTGTGACGCCACATCTTGGCGCTTCAACCGCGGAGGCGCAGGTCGGCGTGGCCGTAGATGTCTCCGAGCAAATTATCGACATCCTCCACGGGAAGCCCGCCCGATATGCCGTCAACATGCCACAGGTATCTGCCGAAGTCATGGCTGTTCTCCAACCCTTCGTTCCCGTGGCACACACCCTGGGCAACCTTGCCGCCCAGCTCATGGAAGGCCAGGTCAATGCTCTGCAAATCACCTACTCAGGAGAAATCGCTGGATATGACACCGGTGTTCTTAAAGCCGCTGCTATTGGCGGTCTGCTCGGCTCTACCAGTGAGGAGCGCATCAACCTGATTAACGCTAATATCGTTGCTACTCGTCGCGGCGTCAAGGTTGTTGAGCAGAAAGAGACAAAGTGCGAGAACTACTCCAGCCTCCTTACCATCACTCTTACCACTTCAGCCGGTACACTGACTGTCGCCGGCACCACCATGCGCGGCACGGTTCGCATTGTCCGCATCAATGATTTCTGGGTCGATATTGTGCCAACCGGCGGTTATTTCCTCTTCAGTGACCACCGTGACCGTCCCGGCCTTGTCGGTGCCGTTGGCACCATTACCGGCAACGCTGACGTTAACATCAGCTCAATGCAGTTGGGACGCCTCCAGCCCAGAGGGCAAGCTCTCCTTATACTTGCTTTAGATGAACCTCTACCCGAAGCCCAGCGCCAACAGATTCTGGCCTTGAAGGACGTCTATACGGCAAAGTTGGTTAAACTATAGTCAATGATGCCGCACGGCCATTATGAAACGAACTATATGGGGTTTATCACACTCTGATACGACCACACGTAGTCATTCTGTCCACCACAGCCCCAGCACAACACACAAACCGAAAAACAGAAGAAAAGTTACTAGAGCGATTTCAACCGCCATCTTCAGCGGTTGCCTTTTACTCAGAAAATGCCGCGAACATTCCTGATAAGTGATAAGGAACGACATCATTGCCGCAAGCAGTCCAAAAGAGGTCCCGAATATAACCCACAAATACATCGAACCGAGCCGCTATGAGAAATTCTGACCTCAGTTCATCCGGGACAGAAAGCCATTTCAGCGAGTTTCCATCCTGTAATGCCAAATGCTACACAAATTACTTGGCAAAAACGTACCTACGGTAGAATCCATCTACATGCCTATCATCCCAGCCATCCCACTCGTCTTCAGTAACATACTTACCCAACCCCTTCTCCCTCAATAACTGTTTCAAGGCCTTGTTCTCCTGCAAATGAAGACGCAGGCCCTTGGCAATTGAGAAGTTCTGTGTATAGTATTCATGGGTCTTAAACCTTAGTGAAGCGTATTTTGGCCCTGTTTTCGCCAGCCAATCCCTGCCCTCATCCGTCTCCAGACTTTCGTTAAATAGACCATATTCGACAAGCAGAGCCATACCATCCGCCTGACGGCCGAAAGCAAAAAAACCCATCTTCCTGAGAAAATCATTAAGCTTGGCATTAAAGTCCCTGGACATAGCAACTTCAACATACACCTTGCCATTACTCGGACGCACTCCAATGATTTTGATTGGAGGAACTGAAATGCTGCTCGGACTAAGCGTGGCCCTGGTGATGGTATGGAATTTCGAGAACAGACTTTTCACTGTACACCGCCCTGAGCTTCTCTCTCGACGCTGGTGCTCTCCAGGATTTTTCTCAGCTCCATGTTTTGCTTGATTATTGCCTCAAGCAGCATATGGTCATGCTTACTCTGCTCAAAAAGCACCTTCACGAGTTCATAGTCCTCCTGCTCACTTCTAATCTGGTTTGCCCAGTAGGTATCCATGCCACGTTCAAAGGCTTTGACAAGAGCGTCGCTCTCTGTCTCCCCATCGGCTAAGGCACGGTCTTTCAATTTTTCGTAAACCTTGTAATCAAGCGATATGACAACCGTCTCACGACTTGACTCCGACTTGACATCACCATGAGAGAAAAACCGCCTTAAGAACACTTGCTTACCTTACTCTTCCTTCCTGTTGCAGTTCTCTAATCGCTTCCTCTGCCCTCGCTGCTACCAATGGCGATGTATTCCCTTTCATAACCTCCTCAAGTATTTGAATAGCCCTATCACCCCCGATATTTCTGATTGCTTCAACAGCCCGCAAGCGCACCGGCAAATAGGACAGAAGGGCCATTGCAGCCAGAATTTCTAATGCTTCCTCATCTCCAATCTTACCCAGGGCCTCAACGCCGGCTTCCAACGCTCCCGGATCACGGCTGACCCTAAGCATGCTAATTAACGGCATTACGGCAATACGAGATTTGAGTTCACCAAGAACCCAACAGGCACGTTGAACAGTATCCGGTTCACGGTGACCGAGCGCCCGGATCAGCTTGCTAATATAATCAACGCCGTCTGTTTCGAGTTTCGAGCCGCAACGTACACATACCACGCTTCCAGAAGCGTTCACCATCCAGCAGCTAGTGCAGAAAATAACCATGTCTCAGCCGCCATAATCCAACCTTAATCTTTCCAGCAAGTCCGACACCTTACGTATCTCCGCCGCAAAGCTGTCAACCCTGGAAACTTCCTCTTTCACCACCTGATTTGCCGCAGTCTTTTTAGAACGTATCTCCCTTATTGCATCGCGAATAACCAGCAATGTTCCATCAAGTTGCTCATTAAAAGTCAAAACAAATCGGTTGAAACTTGAATCAATACTCTGCAACATGGCAAACCTCAGATTCTCGACATTGCGTGCTATCACCGTCTCAACCTCTTCCGTAAGCCGCCTCTTTACTCTGGCGATTCGAGCCTGTTTTGATAATAGCCGGTCAGCCCATCCGACAGGCAACGGATTCAATGTAAAGCGCGCGTTATCAGTTATCCAGAATGGTTCCTCTTTAATTCCAAAGACTTCTAGAGCCTCCGGCGGCACGTAACTAATATTGAAGACTTCAGCAGTTGCCCTGCGAACGCTATCTAAGATAGCCATCCCCGTTTCCCGTTGAGTCGATAGCACACTCTCAACCCGACCACGGATAGCGCCGGATATACTTACCAAAGCATCATTAAAAATTTGAGGTATTGATTCATTCAAACGACAACGCGCCAGACGTTCAACTTCCTGAGACGATTGAGCTGAATCCACTGCCTCTTCAACAATACCTCTCACCTGATCCACAACTTTCCGATTAAGTTCCGATACCAGTTCTTCAAGCAATTCGATAGCCCGGCGATGTTCGCCCTGAATAAGGTCCCCAGTAATCTGCCGCTGCTGCTCGGCTTCCACCAGCTTTACCTCAAGCATTGCGAGACGTTTATCAATGTCTTCCAGCGGCATTTCTAAGGCCTTACGCATAAGTTCCAGACGTAAGGAGATATCAGCTATTACATTCTCGGTTCTCTTCAATACAGACCGGTATAGGGCTCGGTTTTTTTCAGAGGCAAGAAAATTGACCATATAATCATAAAATTCAGCCATGCCGCTTTCTGTCCAGAGATTAAGATCGTCTCTCTGCCTGGCCAGAAGCCCACTTCGTGCCGAAACGCAAAAAATACGCTCTCTACCAGAAAAACCATACTTGACCAACACCTGCTTCAGGAAGCTCAGTGCCATTCCAAGCTCATCGGGCAACAAATAGTCAGTCTTATTAAGAACGAACAACAATGTGGGTACTACAGAGCCCACCTTTTTTAAGAAATCAACCTCTGCTTGGGTTATCGGTGGGTCGGCGGAGACCAAGAAAACTGCGGCATCACACCGGGAAAGGAAATCAATCGTAGTCTTTGTATTGTGCTCATAGGTTGACCCTATACCAGGCGTGTCTATCAAGACCACGCCCTTGGATAAGATAGGCGAGGGATACTGAATTGTAATTGAGTCGAGCCCCAGGCGATTAACGGGATTGCCTTCCTCGGTTGCTTTTTCTCTCAAGAAAGCTCTAATCTTATCGGGACTTTCAAAACAGAAACTCTGGCTGTTGCCGTCACGGAACATTAATTGCACGCGCCGGGTTTCACCGTAAACGATAAGGGTGGGAACGGCAGTCAACGGTACGACTGCCGAAGGCAAAACGTCCTCTCCGAGCAGAGCATTCAAGAGCGTACTTTTACCTCTCTTGAACTGTCCAAGCACAGCCAGATGAAACCTCGATTCACCAAGGCGCTTCTGCAGCTGTTCCAGACGCTCTATCTCAGCATTCCACCCTGCATCCATCTTTCGCAGAATCCCTGACGCCAGCAAGAGTGCTTCTTCCAACCGAATTTTCACGCTTGAATGTCCGCTCATGACGGTCCCAATAGAACCGCTGGCCTGATCTTTTCCATCGGTATCACAATTTTGAGTGGTATCCATAGTTACTTTCCTCTAAAGATAGCCAGTTGCCCTCAGTACTGACACACCATAGTATGTGCTTTCCAAGGTTTGAATACCGATAACCGCAGCCCGGCTGAAGCCACCCCGTCCGCGCTCGCAATCAAGCGCAAAAGTAATGGCCTCATCCTTGCATCTTGGCTCCTCACCCAGATTGACCAATCCACCACACAACCAGAAGACATCCTCAATAAAAGCGACTGGCCATATTGCCTCCTGATTCCTGAGAAATTCCACCGTCCTTTCCAGAAATGAAGGCGCCCAGTTAACTGTACGGCATATCTTGGTAGCATAGTAAGTCGAGGCAAGGCGTGACCTGCCGCCAAGACCAAAACTACCATCAGCATTCTGTAAATCGGAAAGAAAAGCCTTCAATGGTTCCGTATCTAAAGGTATTCCTAGCTTAATGATAGCCACAACGGCCTGGGCCAGAACCTCAAACTCGGAAACCACTTCAACATAAAGTCTCTGGAGCCGTGAATGGCTCACCGGCAACCCCTGAGAAGACAGTACTCTAAGTGCTGGAGACCGACATGCTGCGAGAGATGAGCCCATAATGTGAAGAACTTCGCAGGCGGCAAATATACCTCTCCAATCACTAAGAGCGTTGGCATCAGCCAGTCCGTTAATATAATCGACTACCCTGTCTGCATTACGTGGCCTTTGCCCCAGAGTCGCCAAGGTAGAGACCGCATAGAATGTATCCATAAGAGAGGCTGGTGAGATACGGGCAAAAAAGTATCCGCCATCATCAACCTGACAATTCTCAACATAGGATATGACCCTTTTCCGAAGCGCTGTCCGGTCCTCCGGCAAAGTCTGCGAGTGGCCATCTAACTCTTTCTTACCCAACACCATAGAACACCTGCATGTCTATCTCACGATAAGCACCGCGCATGGAGCATGATGACTGACCTTGTCAACTGTTGTACCAAGAAGTCCAGCCCAAGCACCAGAACGACCACTGCTACCCATTACGATGAGGTCGCATTTAATGGTTTTTGCGTGCTCGATTATGGCACGAGGCACATTGCCAACCAGAATATCAGCGCGGATAAAATCCACACCGCTCAATTTAATTGTTTCACGCGCTTCCCGTTGCAAACGCTGAAATAGCCCGTTTAACCGTTCCTTTTCTTGCTTGACTTCTCCAACATCCGCCGCATAATGCATAACATTCTCTTCAACCGAAACAAGTGCAATTTCCGAGCCCAGTGCTTTAGCCAATGAAACTGATGTTAAGAGAGCTTTCTTAGAATACTCGGAACCATCGTAAGCAATCAGAATCAGCTTAAACACGCTTTCCTACCTCCGACATGCTTGTTTATCATCAACTATACCTAGCCTCTATTCCTCCGGCTAAAGCAAATCTGAATGCTCTACCAGCTATTCCTTATTCCCGTCTTCAACATCAGCAACAGATTCAGTCATGATCACTTTTTCGTCTAACGCAAGGGGCCTTGGCTTAAAGAAACTCTGGGCGATGATAGTCGGTATCAGCGCTGAGCCAATGACTACGGTGACCAGAACAGTATACTGAAATTGATCGATGTAGTGGTTGGTAAGGCCAAACAGAGCCGAGATGGAACCGAATGTCAGTCCAGTAGACATGAGCAGCGTAGTATAGTGACCTTCTCGTACGTTCATCTTATAGACCTTAGCTAGGGGGAAAACGCCCAGATATTTAGTGCCTACTTTGACGCAAAGCAGTACCATAATCCAGCCAAACGACAATACCAAAGCTGCTAGTGAAATGTACATACCTGCCCTGATGAAATAAAACGGAGTGAACACCGCAAAAGCCATTGTGCGGATTCGCGTCAGCAAGGCACGATCGCTGGTAAAAGAGCCAGCTGCACCAAGTCCTATCAAATAGGCAGGGAGCACTGCCTCACTGCGGGCGGTTGTTGCAAGCCACCCCAACAGAAATAATCCGAGCATAATAAACTTTATCCCCGGCTCGCTGACTCGACTACCCCATCGACTCGCGACCCATCGAAGACTTTTCGGCACCAGCCAGAGTGAGAAGCCAGTCACTAAAGCGAAAATCAGCATCCACCAGTCAAACTTGGCGAAGATAATACCCAAAGCCAGCACTGTTCCTAGATCCGTTACAAAGCAAGCGGCAAGTATCAGCTTACCGAGATTGGTTTCATTCAACTTGGATTCAATCATCACCGCATAGACAACCGCAACCGAAGTAGTAGAGAGAGCGATGCCCGCTATTTCACTGGCTTTCAAATCCCATCCCATGACGAAATAGGCAAAGAAACCGGCCGCTATGAAAGGCACCAGAAAGGATAGCAAACCGATAGAGAGGCTCTTTTTCAGATTGCGCCTGAAGGCACTGGGTTCAATCTCCGCCCCAGCCAGGAAAGTAAGCAAGACAGCTCCAAAGCCAGCCAGAAAATCAATCCACGGCATAGTGCGGAGATTCAGGAAATTACCGCCAATTACACCCACTAATATCTCAATAAGCGCTACTGAAATACCCAGCCTGATGGAGATTAAGCTGGCCGCCAGTGCCAGCGTCATCCAGATTCTCGCAGGTAACCAGATATTATCCATGACAGGCCTCCTGCTACCGGCCAGTTGTTGGGCAACAAAAAAGCCCCCACCAGCCTTACTGGTAGAGGCTATCATCCCGACGGTACGGGCGGTTTGGGCTAGGCCCGGGCGAGCGTCATCGCCCACGCGGGCGGTATTATACACCGCAAGAGCCTTCCCTATCAAATCAATCCAAACAAACCGTTAACTCATGTCAATGCAGCTCATGGGCTGTCATGATTAACATTGCGGACTATCGGCTACAGCATTTCACCCGTGGAACTGATGCTTCACGGTCATATACTCCCCCATGATAGAATCTTCACGCAAGAACCAAGGAGGAATGCTATGCTCACTACACTTACCCAGAAAATAAATCCAAAGCACGCCGCAGTGCTCGTCATCGACATGCAGAATGATTTCTGTCATGAGAATGGTGTTATCGCCAAACAGGGACGCGACATGACTTTCAAGAAAGCTATGGCACCTAAACTTGTCCGGTTTCTATCAGAGGCCCGTAGACATCGTGTCCCGGTAATATTCATACGCCAGATCAACCTGAAGGAAACTCTCTCGGACGCCGCCAGAGAGCAAAAACGTCGCACCCAACCGAAATACGGGAAGCTAATCTGCCGTAAGGGAAGCTGGGGCTCCAGGTTCTACGCTGTGGCACCGGAACCGGGTGAGATCGTAGTCACCAAGCACCGCTACAGCGCTTTTGCCGATACCAACCTTGACCTGATTCTCCGCAGTGTTGGGATCCGCACACTCATCATGACCGGCGTTGCCACTAACGCCTGCGTCGAGTCTACGGCGCGTGACGGTTTCATGAAGGATTACTATATCGTATTCCTGAGCGACTGCACGGCCACATCATCACAAGAGGACCATGAAGCAACTCTGCGCAACATCAACACCTACTTCGGAGTGGTTGCTGATTCTAGCGAACTGGTAAACATCTGGCAGAAGGCCGGTTGAAGGAGTTAAGGCGAAGTCTCCAGATAATTTAGAACCAGGCCGGTGGGAAGCTTGGGATAAAAAAAGGTGGACTTGCCAGGCATGCGGTCACCGGAATCGGCAATCTCCTTTATCGTTGATGGACTCGTTGGGGGCAAAAGTACCGCTACCTGACATACACCTTCCCGAACCGCCTTACACGCCTCCACCTCATCATGGGTGTAAGTAATGCTGGCCTGCCCCTCTGAGTACTCGGGCAGCCGGTCAAGCACTAGATGGTGCAGGAGACTGACCGCTAAACGTCTGTAAGTGGAAGAGCGCTCCGCCGGCATCATCCTGTCAACATTTAAATCGGCACGTATACGGCATATTCCAGCTTTTCCCTCCACCAGACCAACGACTACAAATAACCCTTTTGTCTCACCGAGTAACCGTGCACTATCAGACGCCACGTCAAGCGTTACATACTGAACATCGAAAACATCCTCGAATGCTTTCTCCAACCTTCTAATCGCCGCCGGTGTAAGCCCGTGTACCATACGATGTATCGGATATATGATCAGGCCGGGATCGTCGAAGGAGACCAGGGTCATCATTATGAAGTTGAAACCCTCCTGACCAGTGTACGAAGCCGCCTTACTGAGCATTTCCTGCTGATATGCCATGCTGGTCTCATAGCGGTGATGACCATCCGCAATGTAAAGTGTCTGACCGTACAGTACCCGGGATATACCTTCGATGGAGACGGTGTCGGTAATCGCCCACAGTCTATGACCTTCACCCTCAGGAACAGTACAATCGGCAATTGGTTTTGCTTTGGTCGCCTGCTCGAGAATATCGGCTATTCTTCCCGATTGATCATGATACAGGACAAATATGGGGCTGATATTGGTCCGGCAAGCACGTAACAGCATAAGACGATCGCTTTTGATTCCAGACACGGTATTCTCGTGCGGCAACACCGTCCGCTTCTCCGGCGGCTCAAGCCTGACACGTGCCACGAAACCCCGGCGCTTCAACTCCCCGTTTTCCCCGAAGAAGTGGTCATGAACGTAAATCGATGGCATGGTGTCTAACCGGAGTACACCCTTGTCACGCCACTCTGTAAAGACCGCCGCCGCCCGGGTATGACGGTTATTCTCCGCATCATCACCATGCAGGGCCTGGCCATGTTCAAGCCGGACGATATTATAAGGACTGCGATGATACAGAATATTCTGCTGTTCGGGGCTGATTACATCATACGGCGGGCAGATTACCTGTCCGAGATCGCGCACAATTTCGCGGTTATACCTCAGCCCCCGAAAGGGTCGAACTTCAGCCAACTCAAACTCCGCGCCTATCTATTGATACTCTTTACGCCACGACCGGCTGAGTTCCGCCAGAGGTAAATCTATATAGTTCTTAATCACGAAACGCTCGCCGCCCACCACACCCAGCTTTGTGATGGGCACCTTCCATTTACGCGCTACGCGGTGCAGAGCACCGAGCTTTGCTGGTATCACCGATACTAAAATCCTCGACTGTTTCTCACCGAATAGCGCCTCATCCAGACGCCCCCTAAACCTAAGCTGACCCTCAAAACCGATATTGCCCATGAGGCTGCTTTCAGCCAGCGCCACCGCCAGACCACCCTCTGAGCAGTCATGAGCCGATTTCAACAGTCCTTTACGAATAGCCTCAAGACAACAGCCGTGGACACGCTTTTCCAGTCTCAGATCGATGCGCGGACGACCACCCACCACACCCCTGACCAATTCAAGATATTCACTGCCATCAAGCCCACCATCCATCCTCACATCCCCCAGAAGGCATACTATATCACCCTGATTTTTGAAACCCGCTGTACAGTGTTTTTCGACGTCCTTAATCAGACCAACTAGTCCAATAACTGGAGTCGGATATACCGCCACGCCGTTAGTCTCGTTATACAGGCTGACATTCCCGCTGATAACAGGGATTCGTAACACCCGGCAAGCCCGCCCAATACCCCTGAAACCCTGCTTTAATTGATAATAGGTATCCGGCCGTTCGGGGTTGCCCATATTGACGCAGTCGGTGATGGCCAATGGCACCGCTCCACTGCAGACCACGTTGCGCGCCGCCTCAGCCACAGCTATTTCAGCCCCAGCATAAGGGTCAAGATAGCAGTAACGGCCATTACCATCCGTGGTCAAGGAAATCGCCTTACCTGTGCCCTTTATCCGCAATACAGCGGCATCACTCCCCGGAGCAACCACCGTATTGTCCATAACCTGGTGATCGTACTGGCGATAGACCCATTCCTTGCTGGCGATATTGGCCGATCCAAGCAGACGTAGCAGGACAGACCCTGCTTCAGAAGGCATCACATCCGTGGTCTCGCTCAAACGCATTGACTGAAGCCTGGTCAACCAGGCAGGTTTCGTAACACTGTACTCGTACAACGGCGGGTTTGCCAGAATATCCGCGGGCACTTCGGCTACGACCCTGTCACCCTCCTTTACCCGCACCAGACCATCATCAGTCACCTGCCCGATGATGTCCGAGTGAAGGTCCCAGTGGTCAAACAGCGCCTTTACTTTATCTTCATTTCCTTTCTTCACTACCACCAGCATCCGTTCCTGAGACTCCGACAGCATGACTTCATAGGGCGTCATGCCCTTTTCGCGTCTTGGGACTTTCAGGACGTCTATCTCGACGCCGCTCTTACCCCTGTAAGCCGATTCTACTAGCGAGCTGGTGAGCCCGGCAGCGCCCAGGTCCTGCATGCCCACAATCCAGTCGGTATCGGCCAGCGCCAGGCAAGCTTCAATCAGGAGTTTCTCAAGAAACGGATTACCGACCTGAACCGCAGACCGCATCTCCGGCTGTCCCTCAAAAGTACGCGAGGCCAGCCCGGATGCACCGTGGATACCATCGCGGCCGGTATCAGCACCCACCAGCATAACTATATTCCCCTTGCCAGCCGCCCGTGCCTTAACAATTCTGCCTTCCCGAACAATGCCAAGACACAAAGCGTTGACCAGTGGGTTAGCCGAATAGGCGGAAGAAAAAAATATCTCGCCGCAGACGTCGGGAATACCAAGACAGTTGCCGTAGCCGGCGATACCTCCCACAACGCCGCTAAGCAGGTAGCGGTTACGCGGCTCGGTTAACGGCCCAAAACGCAACGAGTTGGCCAGCGCAATCGGCCGTGCGCCCATGGTGAAAATGTCCCGCACTATGCCACCCACTCCCGTTGCCGCACCCTGATACGGCTCAATCGCCGAGGGGTGATTATGGGATTCCATCTTGAAGACAACAAGAAGACCATCCCCAATGCTTACCGCACCGGCATTTTCCTCGCCCGGCTTGATAGCCACCAGACGACTACGCGAAGGAAGATACCTCAGAAGAAGCTTGGAATGCTTGTACCCGCAGTGCTCACTCCACAGCGCACCAAACATGCCAAGCTCAACATCGGTTGGCTCACGACCGAGCCTGTCGATAATAAGCTGGTACTCTTTTTCGCTCAGCGCGATTTCGTCAAGCGTTTCCTTTGATACCGGCAACTATCGACTCCCAGATTAGATTACCGTCCGTCCCGCCGAGCAAGGGTTCGCAGGCACGCTCCGGATGCGGCATCATACCCAGAACATTCCCTTTGCGATTAACAATCCCCGCGATATTATGTAAAGCACCGTTGGGGTTGGCTTCGGACGTCACCTCGCCGGACGGGGTAGCATAGCGAAAAACTACCTGATGGTTAGACTCCAGCTCGGAGAGTGTTTCCTCATCGGCAACATACCGGCCCTCATAATGCGAGATAGGTATCTTCAGAACCTGCCCCATCTTGCAGCCATGAGAGAATGGTACCGTATTGTTCTCAACTTTAAGATAAATCCACTGACAGCGGTACTGTAAGTGGTTGTTAGCCATGAGCACGCCAGGCAGAAGACGCGCCTCGCACAGAATCTGAAATCCGTTGCAGATACCGATGACGAGCTTGCCGGCCTCGGCAAAGCGCTCAACTTCAGCCATTACCGGTGAGAACCGGGCAATAGCCCCAGGCCTGAGATAATCACCATAAGAGAAGCCCCCCGGCAATATCACACAGTCATAGCGCGAAAGGTCGGTCTCCTTATGCCAGACGTATTCGGCATCATAGCCAAGGACATCATGAATAGAATAGTAGCAGTCGCCGTCGCTCCAGGTTCCGGGGAAGACTAAGATTCCAAACCTCATGGCTCTCCTGAGGACAATTGCGGATCAATATGTCATATATTCAGTTTAGTATATAACATAGCGGTTTCGGGGCGTATTCCGCATAGCTGGTTCAATGTAGCCGTAACAAGAATAGCGGCGGTCGTGACCGCCGCTATTCACAAATCCAATATCCCCATGCCCTCGAACTACCGCGTGTATCTGCTCTTCCGCTTCTTGGCCGCTTCTTTCTTCTTGCGCTTCACACTTGGCTTTTCGTAGAACTCGCGGCGGCGCACTTCGCTAAGAATGCCGTCCTGTTGGACCTTCTTAGTGAAGCGCCGCAACATGCTCTCGAAGGTCTCACCTTCACTGAGCCTGACGTTGGTCAAGCGGCATCGCCTCCTTTCACTGACCTTTGCTGGTAGATGCCACTCGAGTCAACCAGCAACGTCGAAGCACTATTGTAAAGCATGGCCCTCAGGCTGTCAACGCGTTTCGTATACATGCATTCTACTTCAACACTACCAGCGCGTCGACCGCCTTGGCACCTTTGCCCTTCTCCATTACCACAAGCGGATTAATGTCAATCTCAGACACGATGTCCTTTAAGTCCGAGGCCAATCGGGAGAGCCTCAGTATCACGTCAACAATCGCCTCGGTATCGGCGGGACCCATGTTGCGGAAGGCATCAAGAAGTTTGCGACCCTTGATTTCATTCACCATATCAACCGCATCATACCGGGTTAATGGCACCACTCTCATGGCGATATCTTTGAGAACCTCAACGAAGACACCGCCAAGGCCGAACACTACGGTCGGCCCGAACTGCGGGTCCTGCGACATGCCGACAATAACCTCGCGGCCGCTACCGACCATCTCCTGCACCAGAACACCTCGAATGTCAGCGCCGGGAGCATAACTGCGCGAATTAGCCATGATCTCCCGGAAAGCTTCTTCGGCCTCGGCACCATTGCGGATATTCAGCTTAAGTGCGCCGGCCTCGGTTGCGTGCAGAATATCGGGAGACTCAATCTTCATTACCACCGGATAACCTATACCGGCGGCTATCTTTGCTGCTTCGTCAGCCGACCCGGCCACACCTTCTTTGGTCACCGGGATGCCGTATGCGGCCAAGAGCTCCTTACCCTCGTGTTCCGTGAGAGTCTTTCTACCGGCCTTAAGCTTGTTCTTGAGTTCGCCAACATTTACTGAAACCTCTATGTCGTATGCCTGAGGCGCCTTACGCCGCTCGAGTGCCTCGGAGAATCTAATTAGAGCATTGACCGCAACTACTGCTTCGGCCCCATCAAAGACAGTGGGAATGTTGGCCTCCGCCAGCACCTTTTCATCAGCTTCTCTCAGGCCGCCCATGGGCATGAAAACGATAATCGGCTTTTCGCTAGTCTTAGCCGCCTCTGCCAAGGCGGTTGCGTAGTTCAGCGTACCGCGCGGGTCCATCGGGTGAATGTTAGCGATAAGTATGTCGATGTTCGGGTCGTTCAGTATGAAGTTAATTGCCGCTCTGGATAACTCCAGTTTTTGTGGTGCTGTAGCACCGGCGGCGGCGATATCGAAGGGATTCTTTATTTCGCCATAGGCCGGTAAAACTTTGATGGCCTCTTCCTTAGTCTTCTGAGTGAAGTCGGGGAACTGCAGGTTATACTTCATTGCCTGGTCGGCAATGATACTGATAGCGCCACCGGAGCTGGCTACCACCCCGACCCGGTTACCCTTACATTTCCGGTACTTACTGAAAACGGCCGTGATTGCTATCAATTCATCAAAGTCAAATGCTCGGGCAATGCCCTTCTGTTTGCAGATAGCGTCAAAGACAGCATCGGAGCCAACCAGTGCTCCGGTATGGCCTTTGGCCGCCTTCCCGGAAAGCTCGGAGCGCCCAACCTTAAGGATAGCCATCGGCTTCTCCATCTCCAGGGCCATATCAGCGATATCTATGAGCTTTTCAGGCGTCTTGAAGCCTTCCGCGAACATCGTTATAACATCAACCCTACTGTCAGCTAAGAAATAGCCAACGTAATCAAGAAGCTCAAGATTGGCCTGATTGCCGACGCCGACATAGTAGGCCATCCCGACATTACGCTTGGCGAACCTTGGTACGCTGGCGCTTATGAGAGCACCGGATTGAGATGCATAAGCCACATTTCCCAGCTTGACAAACTCCTGTGCAATGGAATAACCAAGCCCTACCCGGTCTATCACATTGAACAGCCCATTGGTATTGGGCCCATTAATCAGGATCCCGGCGCTGTTAGCAATGCGTTCAATTTCGTCCTGCAGCTTCTTGCCCTGCTCACCAGCCTCAGCAAAACCGGACACGCCAATAAAGATAGCCTTTACGCCCTTCTGAGCACATTCCTGAACAACTTTGGGCACTGCCGCCGCGGCAATCACGATTATTACAGCCTCCACCTCATCCGGTATCGCCAGAACACTGGGATATGCCTTTAAACCGAGGATTGTCTCCTTATTTGGATTCACCGGATAGAGCTTCCCCTTATAGCCGGCTTTGAGAAGGTAATCCATCGGCTGTCCTGATACCTTGTTGACATCATCTGAGGCGCCAACAACGGCAATCGACTTGGGACGGAAAAGAGAGTCAAGATTGCGGTAGGTAAACCGTGACATAAATACTGCCTCCTTGAAGCGATCTTAAGTACAGGGACTTACCCCTCCCTCGACCACACTCACCTCGACCAATCGCCAATGCTAGCATTTCCAAGCCACAATGTAAACCACATTCCTTGACACGTTACACTTCATCAACTATATTGGCGGCACTCATTTGATGCCATTGAAAGTCGCAATCGTTAACGGGGGTGAAACTTGGGCAAGAAAATTGGAATCGGAATCGGGGCCTTCTTCGGAGTAGTCATCATCATCGTGGTGGTTGTAGCAGTCATGATGTTCCAGAAACCATCGGCGCCAGCACCACCACCTCTCGCACCATCCGCCTCCGCCGGAACGGGCGGACCAGGCCAGCCTGTCCCTTCCCTTGAACAGCAGGTGCAGGATGTCCAGAAAGCCGTACAGAAAGCGCAGGAAACCGGCCAGCCCCAGGACATCACTCTTGTAATCACTGAACAGATGGCCAACGACGAGATAGCCAAGGCACTCAAGAGCCAGCCGGCCAGTGGTGATTTGGTGCTCAGGGAAGCCACCATATACTTCCGCAAGGGAGTCATGGAAATGCATATCAACGCTGCCATCATGGGCATTTCCATATACCCCAAAGTCAAAGCCGGCGTTACCGTTCAGGACGGCAAACCAGTGGCACAAAACCTGACGGTCGAACTCGGCATGGTCGGCCTGCCGGGGGCCGTGAGCGACATGATCAAGAAGACAGTGGAGGACCAGTACGCCGCTTTACTGCAGTCCTTGGGGACAAACATCAGCATCAAGTCCGTCCAGATAGAAGACCTGAGGATGGTTATCCAGGGAACCGCCAAAAAGACCTAACCACCTGCCGGACAGGCGATATGCATGATTCTGGGGGCGTCTCAGGACGCCCCCAGCTTTCTCCATGCCTCTCGCACCCTCAGTTCAAGCTCGGCAAGATCACAGTCGGTATTGATGACTACCGCGGTGCGGTTGACCTTGCTGTCCGGCGGCAACTGATGTTGAAGGCGCTCCCTTACCAACTCCTCACTCAACCCTTTCTGCTCCGTCAGCCGTCTTAGAATAGTTTCCTGAGAGGCCACCGTCAACCACACCTGATCAACCAGAGACAGCGTCCACTCCGCTTCGAATAACAATGGCGCCTCGACTACTACCACTTGTGCTCCACACCTCCGGCACTGTTCAACAGCATCTTTGACCATCTGGATTATTCTGGGATGAGTAATCTGGTTCAATCTCTCAAGGGCTCTGGGGTCAGAGAATGCCGCTTCAGCCAGCTTCTTCCGATCAATCTCACCATCATCTCCGACGACCTTATCCCCAAAAGTAGCAACCACCTCCTGCCAAACTGCACTGCCGTACTTCAGTGCCTCATGGCCCAGCTTATCAGCATCAACCACACACGCGCCAAGTTTAGCCAGCATCCCTGAAACAGTGCTTTTCCCTGTACCCATGTTACCCGTAAGACCAATAACAATCATCGTGTGGCTATTTTAAAGCCAGTACCAATGGCCTGTCCATCAGGGGCTGACGGCTAGTCATGCGAAACACCGTTTGTTTTTCAGCGTGATTCACCGAGTGCTATAATCACCGTCGGGGTGGACGATGTTCGAGGCTATACTTTACGAGAAACTCCCCGGCCTGCAGGTCCAGTGCAACGTCTGCCAGTGGCGCTGCAAGATTAACCCCGGTCAGCGCGGCGTATGCCGCATGCGCCTCAACCGTGGCGGACGGCTTGACGTACTTGGCCATGAAGAGGTCTCTTCGGTTGCTGCCGACCCGATTGAAAAGAAACCCCTCTTCCACTTTTTTCCGGGCACTCTGGTGTACTCGCTTGGGTCATGGGGATGCAACTTTCATTGCGTCCATTGCCAAAATTGGGAAATCGCCTGCGTGGATGGTGTACTTGGCTCACGGAAGCTTTCGGCTGAGGCCGCCGTCAACAACGCTAAAAAGATGCATTGTGCGGGCATTGCCTGGACTTACAACGAGCCCGCTATGTGGCTTGAATATACCATCGAATCGGCCAAGCTGGCACGCAAGAACCAGCTCTATACTGTCTATGTCACTAACGGCTACCTGACACCGGAGGCTCTTGACGCAATCGGGCCTTATCTGGACGCCTGGCGTGTTGATGTTAAAGGTTTCTCCGAATCTTTCTACCAACGCGTCGCCAAGGTACGCCACTGGCAAGCGATCCTCGAGGTAACCAAAAGGGCCATGAAAAAATGGGGTATGCACGTCGAAGTCGTAACCAATGTTATCCCGACATTGAATGACGATGACCGTCAACTCAGCGGTATTGCTGGTTGGATTTATCATGAACTCGGGCCGCTGACGCCCTGGCACGTGACCCGTTTTTATCCTCATCACAAACTCGCCAATCTGCCGCCTACACCGATTGAGACTCTGGACAGAGCGGCAGAAATCGGCCGTGATGTCGGCCTGCGTTTCGTCTACACGGGCAACATCGCCGGCCGCGATGAGAATACCGTCTGCTATCACTGTAACAAGCTGATCATCAGGCGCGTGGGCTATAATACTCAGGTTGTGGGCACCAGAGGGTCCAGGTGCGACTATTGCGGTTCCGAGCTCAACATCCGTACCTGGCTGGGCAGGTCCGGAACGCAAGTTCTGCCGGGAGGCGTGTGATGACAGGCGTAGTTTTCGGCTGTATCGTTCCCCACCCGCCATTAATTGTTCCCGACATTGGTAAAGGTCAGGAGAGGACCATTTCATCAACGATTCAGGCCCTCGAAAGACTGGCGGCCTTGCTCGAGGAACAGAAACCGCAGACCGTTCTCGTAATAAGTCCCCACGGGCGCAGTTTCTCCGCCGCAATGGGAATCCTCACCGCGCCATCATCAAGTGGTGACCTGAGCAACTGGGGATCCCTCAGCCCGGGTCTCAAGTTCACCAACGACCTTGACATGGTCAGGCTGATACAAGAAGAGACACAGCATGCCGGCATCCCACTGCAGTCTATAGGCGAAAAACGTTACGAACTTGACCACGGGGTAATGGTGCCATTCCATTTCCTGGCAAAGTCCATCAAAGACGCCATGCTTGTACCCATCACTTTCTGCTGGCTCTCGCCCACAACGCACTTCGATTTTGGCAAGGCCATCCAGCGCGCCGCAAAACGCAGCGGCAGGCGGGTCGCCATCATCGCCAGCGGCGACCTCTCTCACCGGCTGACACCGCAAGCACCGGCTGGATATGACCCGGCGGGTAAGATATTCGACGAGCGCCTTATTACCGCCATTAGAAACATGGACACCGGCACAATACTTGGTTTTGACCCCGATTTTGTTGAACACGCCGGAGAGTGCGGCTACCGTTCGATAGTCATACTCCTAGGCGCGCTGGAAGGACTGAAGGCAAAATCGGAAATCCTTGCCTACGAGGGCCCATTCGGCGTCGGATATCTCACCGCTGCCTTCAGTGTGCCATCAAACGACGCACCTCACCCGCTGGTCAGGCTCGCCAAGGATACTGTGGAGACCTATATCACCTCGGGCAAAACCCCCAGGATAACGCATACAACCCCGGAAATGAAGGGGCGAGCCGGAGTTTTCGTCTGCATTAAGAAGCACGGCAACCTCAGAGGCTGCATTGGCACTTTTGAACCGACGACACCCAGCATCGCCGCCGAGACGGTCAGGAATGCCATTGCCGCTGCTACCCAGGACCCGAGGTTTCCGCCAGTATCTACGAATGAACTCCCCGAACTCGAATACTCGGTTGACGTCCTCACCCGACCGGTACCCATAGATGACCCATACAAACTCGATCCGAAGAAGGACGGCCTTATTGTCCAGAGCGGCCATCGCCGTGGTCTGCTCCTGCCTGACCTTGAAGGGGTAGACACCGTTCAACAGCAGATTGAGATATGCTGTGCTAAAGCTGGCATTGACCCGTCAGAACCGCTCAAGTTCTACACTTTTCGTGTGAAGAGGTACCAGTGACCCTTTTCAATCTGGACGAAGCCAGCAATCCTCCATGGCGCAAGCCCACTAAGGAAACGCCTCTGGCGGCGCGTATGCGCCCCCGCGACTTCAGTGAGTTTGTAGGTCAACAACACCTCGTCGGAGAGGGTCGCATTTTACGTAAGAGCATAGAGTCCGACCAGCTCCCCTCTATAATCCTCTGGGGGCCGCCCGGTAGTGGCAAAACCACCCTCGCCTTCGTCATCGCCAATGTCACCAAGTCACACTTCAGCCCGTTGAGCGCCGTTACCGCAGGCGTAGCTGACCTGCGCAAGGTTATCGACGAAGCCCGCCTCAGGTTAAGACAGACCGGACAGCGTACCATCCTATTCGTCGATGAAATCCACCGCTTCAACAAATCACAGCAGGACGCCGTTCTGCCATTCGTTGAGGATGGCACTGTCACCTTTATCGGCGCCACCACCGAGAACCCGTCGTTCGAAGTGATCTCAGCCCTGCTGTCGCGCTGTCGTGTCTTCGCTCTAAACGCACTCACCGACGACGAGATACTCACAGTTGTCAAGAACGCGCTGACCGATACCGAGCGCGGCCTGGCCAGGTGGAGCCCTGTGATGGACGACGAAGCGTTGAAACACCTGGTTGTCATCTCCAATGGCGATGCCCGTGTCGCCCTGAATGCCCTGGAAATGGCGGTCTTCGCTACACACCCGGATGAGTCTGGCAAACGCCATGTCACCCTCGCGACCATCGAAGATGCTCTCCAGCACCGGGCCTTACTCTATGACAGGGATGGCGACCAGCACTACGACCTGATATCAGCTCTTCACAAGTCCCTGCGCAGTTCGGATCCCGATGCCGCTCTCTACTGGCTCTGCCGTATGCTGGAAGCCGGCGAAGATCCGCTTTACATCATTCGCCGCATGATACGCTTCGCCTCAGAGGATGTGGGGATGGCTGACCCTCAGGCGCTGGTCATAGCTGTGGCCGCTCAGCAAGCAGTCCACTTCGTAGGGATGCCGGAGGCTAATCTGGCGCTTGCACAAACCGCCGTCTACCTGGCGACGGCGCCAAAGAGCAATTCAATATACACTGCCTACTCCAAGGTACAGCACGATGTTCGGATCAGCCGGAACGAGCCAGTCCCACTTCATCTTAGAAACCCGGTCACCGACCTTATGCGCAACATGAACTACGGTAAAGGCTACAAATACGCTCACGATTACCCCGCCCACTTTGTCGAGCAAGAGAATCTCCCCGAAGCCATTAAGGGAAGACGCTACTATCAGCCCAGTGACCAGGGCTTTGAGAGGACCGTCGCTGCGAGATTAAAAGCATGGTGGTCCGGCAGGTACGGCAATCATGAAACAGCTCAGGATTAACTTCGCTTGCGATGGACTAACGCTGGAGGGTAACCTTACTCTACCTGAAGCAAATACTCCTGTGCCAGCGGTCGCAGTATGCCACCCCCATCCTCTCTACGGCGGCTCGATGCATAACAACGTCGTCGATGCCATTGTTTCGGCCCTGACACAATGCCGCATCGCCTCAATCAAGTTCAACTTCCGCGGCACCGGACAAAGTGAGGGCACCCACGATGGAGGAAACGGGGAGCAGAACGACCTCGTAGCTGCGCTGGACTACCTGGCCGGGCGGAACGAAATCGACAGCAACCGACTAGGCGCCGCCGGCTACTCCTTCGGCGGCATGGTGGTTGCCAGGCTGGCCAGCCGTGAAAGCCGCATTAAAGCCCTTGCTCTTATTTCACCTGCCCTCTCCCCATCTGACTTAAACAAGCTCTCTGCCCTGCCCCAGCCTACGCTCGTCATCAGCGGGGAGCAAGACGCTTTCATTCCTCCAGCGTCGATACGAGCCCTCCAGAAGGACCTGCCGGCACCGTCTCGCGCGGAAACAGTGGCCTCAGCCGACCACTTCTGGTGGGGCCAGGAAAGTTCACTGGCCAAGAAGGTAGCGGAGTTCCTGTCAGCACATCTTTGACCAGCGCCCGACAGTAACAGGTGGTAGACATAAGACTAATGCTGTATAATGCCGACCAATAGTCAGAAGCAGGAGTCATATGGACCCGAAAGTACTACACAAAATCAGCTACGGTCTCTATGTCATAACCAGCCGGGACGGCGATAAGATGAACGGTCAGATCGCCAACACATTATTCCAAATCGCCTCGGAACCGGCTACTATCGCAGTAAGCATCAACAAAGAGAACCTTACTCATCAGTTCATCATGAAGTCCCGTATATTTGCGGCCTCCGTACTCGCCCGGGATACGCCTCTTTCCTTCATCGGCCAGTTCGGCTTCAAATCGGGACGGGACACCAACAAATTCGCCAATGTCAACTATCGGATTGGGAAGACCGGAGTGCCCATCATAACTGATAACAGCCTTGCCTACATCGAAGCCGAGGTCGTAAACCAGCTGGACTGCGGTACCCACACCATATTTGTCGGCAGAGTCATAGACGGGGAGACACTCAAGGACGCCGAGCCCATGACCTATGCTTACTATCATGAAGTCAAACGCGGGACCGCACCCATGACAGCACCCACGTATATCAAGGAAGAACCAAAGAAGGAGTCCCAGAAAATGGCTAAATACCGATGCTCAGTCTGCGGTTACGTTTATGACCCCGCCAAGGGCGATCCCGACTCCGGCGTGGCCCCCGGCACGCCGTTCGAAAAACTGCCGGACAACTGGTCATGTCCCGTCTGCGGCGCAGCTAAGGAAATGTTCGAAAAAATCGGCTAGCGCGCTCTGTCGGCACTGCCTACTCGATACCTGTCTTGCGGCCGTACTCCCGGCTTTTCCATTGTACGCCCCTGCCCACAACACGGCGCGAGAACGCCCACAGACTATCCACAAAGAAAAACGACAGCCCGACCGGATGCAGTACCGTCGAGAATATCGATTCCTTGAAATGCCTCTTGAGCAGGTACCGCATCAACAGAATAATCAGCACTTGGGCGATGACAAGGTTACGCCACTCAGAAGCTGACGCCGCCAGGAAAATATCATTCCAGAGCCAGTAGAACGGCGCCAGAAAAAAGATGTAGGCTATAGCCATCAGGCTGAATAAGGCATAAGGTGAGAAGGCCGCTACTGAATATATATTCTTGGCAAAGCCCTGCCACATTGACCTCAAGCTCCCGTACATCTGACAGGAAACCACTGGGGAAAGGTCAACCACCATAATCTGCCCGCCGTTCCGGCAGACTTGAGCACCCAGCCATATGTCCTCAGTCACCCTTGATCTTACTGCCTCGTGACCGCCGATACGCCAGTACTCATCACTCCGGAAAAGAAAGAACTGCCCGATGGTGACCGAAGGCTTCGAATCATCGCACCGCTGAAGCCACCACAGCGGCGTCCAGACCATTATCAAAAAGTAAAACACCGGAATAACTACTTTCTGAGAAAGGGTCGTGGCTATCTGCCGGGGAAACCCGCATAGAAGCGACGGTTTTCCTTCCAGTGCCAAAGCCATCACGCTCCTTAACATGTATGGCTTATGTCTTGTATCAGCGTCTACGAAGAGCAGCCACTCTCCCCGGGCGGCCATGGCGAGCTGATGACAGGCAAATGCCTTACCTGACCATCCTGACGGCAATGGCGCGCCGTCAATCACCCGTACCCGGCTGTCTGATGCGGCGATTTCTTTAGCTATAACCGCCGTCCTGTCCGTCGAGTTATCATCAACGACTACTATTTCGTAGTTTGGGTAGTCCTGTTTTCGCAGACATTCAATGCAAGGCCCGATATTGTCCTCTTCATTTCTGGCCGGAATCAGTATGGAAACGAAAGGTACCGGCGACGGAACAATTGCATCCACCTGGGGGACCCGAAGGCTCCTGAGGTTCATCATCAGATTGAGCAGGAAGATGACAAGGCCAACCAGGACAAGTATTTGCACAAGCAACTCTTTCCTACCTCATCATATTCAAGCCCCGCGCCTTATCGAGTTGAACCATGACACTGGCTTGATTCTGACATGAGGAGCCGTACGCAGCCCGTGAAGATGCCTCATCCCGAGAATCAGTAGAAGGGTTCCTACGAATAGGACGGTCCAGACATCCTTGCCGACGGCTATGACGTAGACAAGCGTGCCCACTGCTGAAGACGTCACTTCCCAGGCATCACTCTCCATTTCGATGAAGAGGAATGCCGCGGCCATGAGCAGCATAAACACAACAAATATGTCCGGCTGGGGAAGAACGAGCAAGACCCCCACAGTAATCGCCGTCGCCTTGCCGCCGCGGAAACCGAAAAACGGCGAGCACATATGGCCGAGCACAGCTAAGAGAGCTATTGCGTATAGGGATAACTCAGACAACTGGAGATGGTAATGAGCGAATAGAATGGGTGGCGTCCCCTTGAAGACATCGGCGAACACCGCCGCAAGACCCCAACCCCGCCCACCGGCACGGAACACGTTAGTCGCCCCCGGGTTGTGGTCGCCGTACGCAGTGATATCCTTACCCAGAAAACGGCGCCCTATCCAGACTGAGCACGGACAGGCACCCAGCCAGAAGGCAACCACCATTAATAATGCCGCATACAGCAATTCCATACCCCGACCCCGCCGTCTTCACTAATACCTCGTTATACTAGGTATCAGTATAGCCGTACCGGTAGCCCGAGTCAATACTTTGCCAATTGAGAAACTGGCAGGGTTCGGTTAGAATTCCACTCCTATCAACGATGGAAATTCTATGAACCACCAAAGACAGTTCAAAAGACCGGACATACTCCGACCTCCCAGTGAATGGGACAGCTACTACCTCCCGCTCACCAGCGGGTGTTCCAACAACACCTGCACTTTCTGCTCATTCTACGGCTCCAGGCTTCAGGTCAGAGACATCGATGAGGTCAAGGCCGAAATCGAAGCTCTTGCCATGTACATGAAACATGGCATCGTCACTCCGGGCATCTCCGGCATCGTCTACAGCATCGCCCGGGAGTGGGATGGCAGAAAAGTATTTCTTCAGGACGGTGACGCTCTGGCCTATCCCTTACCAAAACTTCTTGAAGCGCTGGACTATCTCAATACAAGGTTCCCTGAAATTGAGCGCATTGCCAGCTACGCCACTCCACAGGATATTCTGCGCCGCACAGCATCTGAATTGCGGCAACTGAAAGAAAGAAAGCTCGGCATTCTCTACATGGGCGTAGAGAGCGGGGACGATGAGATACTGAAGGCAATCGGCAAAGGTGTCACCCACGACCAGCTCGTCCAGGCTGGGAAGAAGGTCAAGGAGAGCGGCATCTCCCTTTCCGTAACCGTCATCCTGGGACTGGCTGGCGTCGAAGGAAGTGAGCGCCACAGTCACGAGACCGCCAGGGTCCTCTCTGAACTTGACCCCGACTATGCCGGGGCCTTAACACTCATACTCGTGCCGGGAACTCCCATTTATCAGCAGGTGGAGAGGGGCATTTTCCAAATGATAACGCCGCTGAGGTCTCTCGAAGAACTGAGAATCCTTGTTGCCGAATCCCGCTTCTCTAACTGCTTCTTCAGCTCCATGCATGCATCCAACTACCTTTCCATCCGCGGGCGCCTCCCCGGAGATAAACAGCGGATGCTGAAACAGCTTGATGAGGTCTGCGCCAGAAAAGACCCATCCGTGCTACGCCCCGAATTCATGCGCGCTCTATAGCTACACAAGAAAGCATTATGCTGGAGCTGACGGTACCGGCTCCGTACGCGGCCTACCTGCCAGCAAAAGCAGCGGCCCGGTGGCAAATGTGGCTGTGGCAAAGGCCAACCAGATAAGCTGGTAGCTCTGCTTCACATCGAATACCCAACCCGCCAGCGCCGGCGCCGTCAAACCGCCAATTTGAGTTACCGCCAGAAGCACACCCTGAATCGAGCCAAAAGCGGCGCGGCCGAAATACTGCCGCTGGAGCGACGGACGGACCACAAAGGTACCGCCAAAAGCCGGACCATAGAGCGCCAGAAAAAACACGAAATGCCACAACTGCGTCCCAAGTCCCAAGAAGACAAGCCCTACTGCCTGAAGCGTTATCACTACCAGTAGCATTCGACGATGACCGAATCTATCACCCAGCCAGCCGAAAGCAAGCCGGCCGATGATACTGGTAACCGGAATGAGCATTCCGATTACCGCCCCGAGTTCTGCTGGCAAACCAACGCTTATAAAGAACGGCATGGCGTGGAGCGTCACGGCACTGGTGACACCCATGTGAACAAGGAATACCACCGAAAGCACCCAGAAGGCACGGGTCTTAAGCGCATGTCTTACCGTAAAATCATCGGCGCCGGAGGGCCGTACCATGGTCCTGGCCTTAACCACTTCGAATTGTGTCTCGAATGCGGTCTTTTCGCCGTCGGGTGACAGGCCCATATCTTCCGGCCGGTGGCGCAGAAACAACGCCGCCGGAATAACGATTATCCAGGTTACCACTCCGAGAATTACCAGCGCCGTCCGCCAGTCATATATGCCTATCATCCACACAATGATCGGGATAAAAATACCGCCAAGACCGTAGCCCGCCATAGTGATACCCATCGCCTTCCCTACACTCTTTTTGAACCAGTTAGCCACCGCCGTCATGGTAACCCCATGACCCATTCCTGTAAGCCCTATCGAGTAGACGAAAAAGCCAAGGTAAAACATCAACAAGGTATTGGTAAGGCTTAGCGTGATGTATCCTAGGCCGCAGATTATCCCACCTAACAACGCTACCCACCTTGGCCCGTACCGGTCAGCCAAGAAACCGACAAATGGCGCAACCAGCCCAATCTCAACGCTCCGGAGCGACCCGGCTATCGAAACCTCAAGGTAGCTCCAGCCAAACTGGTCAACGACCGGCTTTATGAAGGCAGTGATGCAGTAGAAGCCGACTCCGCCCCAGAACGAAATGACGGCGGCAGTTACGACGATCCACCAGCCATGAAAGAACCTAGGCCGCTTCATATTTTAGAATCAGGCCAGACCCGGTTCGACAATTCTGGCAACTCGATACAACGCGACTAACCGCCCTGCGCCTGGGGCGCACCGGAATACAGGAGCCGAAGGGAACGCTTATCTGACATATGCCACAATCCGAAAATCGCCCGATGTAGCCCTGCACATGCCCGTGTTTCTTCATAACTACCGACTAGCCGTCAACCACGAACCCGCGAGACTTGATTCTATCATGGACACCCTCATTTATTACCCCGGCGGGACATCGGCACATATTTCGTCACACATGATTCCACAATTCGTTATTCTAGGCTCATTACACATTGGACACAAGACCAAACGTACATTCCGGACAGTCCCTAGCAAGTCGTATTGACAAAAACAGCTTCGAGAAGTAAAGTATCCCACGCTGGTAAATGATTCTCCCCTTCCTTCAAACAGACCCACCGGATATCAGCGTTCTAGGAGGAGGCATCATGGGAGAAGCTAAAGACGCCAAGAAGATGGAAAAACTGGAGAAGCTCTACGCCATTGCCATGAGCAGTGGCCAGACGCCGCCTCCCAAGAAGTCCCTTTTTGCTTCCAAATGTCCCAAGTGCGGCGCCAAGCTCAATAAAGAATCGGTAAAAGAACTCATTGTCGGCGTCGAAGGTGAGAACGCCTTCGTCAATAAGGTCATCGCCGAGGCACAGCTGACGCCGGGTGCCTACTACCTCGTCATTGACCACTTCACCTGCCCCTCCGGCGATTACGAGTTCGCCAAACGAACCGTCGAGGAGGTCGGCGAAGGCGCCTGACCACCATTGCCTGCCAGACAGAAATATCTCAGGGGAAGGCGTCAACGCCATTCCCGGTCACTGAAGTGGGAGGGCCGGTAGGGCTGCTCCCTTTCGGTTTTCAAGCCCGATAAGGAGTCTGACTGGTGCCTGCTGCAGAATCGGACCGCACTGACACGCCAAAAGCTTACGAACCGACCGCCGTAGAAGAGAGATGGTACCGGTACTGGTTGGAACGCGGATACTTTACCCCTAAGATCGAACCGGGCAAATCTCCCTTCGTCATCATCATGCCGCCACCAAATGTTACCGGCGAACTCCACCTGGGCCATTTCCTCACCATTGCGCTTGAAGATGCCATGACACGGTGGCATCGCATGAAGGGAGAACCAACACTGTGGCTACCCGGTACCGACCATGCCGGCATCGCTACGCAGGTAATCGTAGAACAGCAACTGGCTAGAAAGGGGCTGGACCGCAAACGAATTGGTCGCGAGAAGTTCGAGGAACACGTCTGGGCATGGGTGCGCCGGTGTCGCCAGACCATCAACTTCCAGCACCAGCGGTTCGGCGCTTCCTGCGACTGGACGCGCGAGCGCTTCACCCTGGATGAAGGTCCGGCGCGGGCTGTCCGCACCGCCTTCGTCCGCCTGTATAACAAGGGACTTATCTACCGCGGCGAACGCCTAATCAACTGGTGTCCCCGCTGTCTTACCGCCATCTCCGACCTCGAGGTCCAGCACCAGGAGCTAAAAGGGCATCTCTACTATATGCGGTACCCTCTGGCCGAGGGCGACGGCTTCGTAACTGTGGCCACCACCCGTCCTGAGACTTATCTTGGCGATACCGCCGTGGCTGTCAACCCTGCGGATAAACGTTACACCGCCCTGATTGGCAGGAAAGTTGTTCTTCCGGCCGTTAACCGCGTCATTCCCATCATCGCCGACTCCGCAGTCGATTCCAGCTTCGGTACCGGCGCTGTGAAGATTACGCCGGCCCACGATCCGGTGGACTTTGAAATGGCCGGCCGCCAGAATCTACCCCTGGTCAACATCATGAACCCTGATGCCACTCTGAACGAAAACGCCGGCCCCTACGCCAGCATGAGTCGGGAAGCGGCCCGCAAGAAGATACTTGAGGACTTTGATAGAGCCGGGCTTCTCGAGAAGACAACCGACCACATCCACATGGTTGGCCACTGTGATCGCTGCCGAACCGTGGTCGAGCCGCGGGTCAGCAAGCAATGGTTCATCAACACCCCACCGCTGGCCGCCCGCGCCATCGAGGCCGTTACCAGCGGCCGCATCAGCATCATTCCCGAACGATTCACCCGAGTATATCTGAACTGGATGGAGAATATCCGTGACTGGTGCATCAGCCGCCAGCTCTGGTGGGGACACCGTATCCCCGTATGGTACTGCAGTAGGTGCAGTGTCATGACCGTATCGGTTGAGACACCGGTGAAATGCTCGAATTGCGGCTCTCCCGATATATTCCAGGACCCCGACGTACTCGATACCTGGTTCAGTTCCGCCTTATGGCCACACTCGACCCTGGGCTGGCCGGACAATACTGAAGACTTCCGCTATTTCTACCCCACATCGGTCATGGAGACGGGATACGATATCCTGTTCTTCTGGGTCGCCCGCATGATTATGATGGGCATCGAAGACACCGGCGATATCCCATTTCGGACTGTTTACCTGCATGGGCTGGTGCGTGACGAGAAGGGCGAGAAGATGAGCAAGATGCGCGGCAACGTGCTTAACCCGCTGGAAATGACCAGAAGGTTTGGCACCGATGCCCTGCGTTTCGCCTTGACCACCGGTACTTCACCGGGCAACGATATCAGCTTGAGTCAGCAGAAAATTGAGGCTGGGCGCAACTTCGCCAACAAGATATGGAACGCCTCTCGCTTCGTCCTGCGTGTCATCGAGGCTAGCGCCGACGCCGTAAAGATGCGCGTCCATGAGACAACCCGGGAGGACCGCTGGATCATAAGTCGTCTCAACCGTGTTACCGGCCAAGTGAACCGTCTGCTCGAAGAGTACCAGTTTGGTGAAGCTGAACGGCAGATACACGATTTCTTCTGGAGCGAATTCTGTGACTGGTATTTAGAAATCGCCAAACTGCGCCTGCGTCAGGGGAAAAGGTCCTGCCTGCCAGTGCTGCTCAGCACCATGGAAGTTTCTCTCCGCCTGCTTCACCCCTTCATGCCCTTCGTGACCGAAGAAATCTGGCAATCCCTCAAACCCTATCTCCCGCCGGACCAACTCCCTGATTCCATCGTCATCACACCCTACCCCACCATGAAACCTGAGGCAATCGACCCGGCTGCCGAAGATGCCATCGAGACCGTTATTCAGGTAACCCGTTCCATCCGCAACGCCCGCGCCCAGTACCGGGTGCCCTCCGGCAAATCGATCGCCGCCCGGGTTTACTCGGACAACTTCACCGATGTGCTTTCAGAGTACTCAAGCATCATCGAGAGCCTGGCCACCGTCCACCCCCTGACAATTGCCCCGCGCAGTCAACGGCCCCAGACTGCGGAGGGGGTCATCGTGGACATTCTTAAGAACGCCGAAGTCGTCATCCCGATGGCCGGCATGGTCGACATCGCCGCCGAACGCCAGCGTCTTGAAAAAGAGATTCAAGCCACCGGAGAGGCTATAACCCGTATTGAGGCCCGGCTGAAAGACCCGGGCTTCACTTCCCGGGCACCGGCTACAGTCGTCAATAAAGAAAAAGCCAGGCTGTCAGAGTACGCCGACCGTCTGGCCCGGCTCAAGCAGGAACTGTCCCAGCTGGGCTAGGAAAATCCCTTATCATCAAAGGGCGGGTTTTTCTGCCGCCATAGACGATGAAGCCGCGTCAAAGCCTTTTTGGTATCGCTCGCCACACGTGACTGGTCACTCCGTTTAATGCGGTACTTGAACAGCCAGTAAGTAAACTCCTTAAGCTCACTCAGTGAGGCCGACTTGAGGCGGGAGTAGCCCTTCTCCCGGCGGAACTGGTCAAGAAGCTCCTCACGGGGCGCCCCGTAAACCCGCTGGTAAGCCGTTTCCGTGACCCCGCTGTCTTCCCCAACCCCGTTTGCCCGACGTTCTTTTCTTATCTCGTCGGTCACCGCCATTATCAGCGACTCCTCAACCAGCACCCCATACAGATAGTTCAGGTAGGCCTGGTACTTGCTGGCACCGATCAGCCTGCGGAACTCCTGCTTGGATATCTCGATCGGCGGTCGGTCGAACATCAAAAGGTTAGTTAGTTCATCCTCCGGAATCAGTCCGGCAACCTCCATTGTCAGTCTCTCCGCCAGCAAAAGCCAGTCGAAAGCCTCTCCGGCAATCAGGTACTGGTAATGCCGCCCGTCGTAGTCCTCCTCGGGGCTCTGCCACAGATGGATTGCCTCAAGTAGTGAAACGTACCAGTGCTTGCCGCTGGTCACGCCTTCCCGCAGGTGCTGAATGGCCTGTATATCACGGTCGGTAAGCATTATTACGTCTCCGCATAGTAACCCGATATATTACCATCGGACACCGTAGGCGCTCAATTCAAAACGGTAGCCAGCTTCAAGCCAATAGCTATTAGCTCCTACACGACTTGTCGTACAGAGCTATACAGATTTGTCCAATGCCCCTGCTTTATTCTGAATTTGGTACCGTGATTATGTCCGGTTCTCGCGTCAAAGTCCACCACTACCACTGGTAGTGTAACATTGTGTGAAATTTTAGGGGGTTGGAAAAGTAGGGCGCTTTCCTTTACAAGGTTTTACTAGCGAGAAATAAAAACAACGGGAAAGGAGAAGCGCCCCGGTGAAAAAGGTA
>Ga0315298_1002005_pt1 | contig 35959 bp, 40 predicted proteins | sample WHS_1_MG_FD_203077 | JGI IMG/M metagenome (GOLD analysis project Ga0315298, IMG submission 203077) | Extremophilic microbial mat communities from Washburn Hot Springs, YNP, Wyoming, USA - WHS_1_MG | ecosystem: Environmental > Aquatic > Thermal springs > Hot (42-90C) | place: USA: Wyoming...
TACAGAGAATATAGGTTGCATCTAGCTAAGGTGAAAAAACTGACGGATAGGGACGTGATAAAGAATTTCAAATACAAATCGAATACCCAGAAGTTATTATACAAATTTCTAATAGGATGATAGGATGATAGAAATTAATGTCCAATGGTAAGATTCTCGTGTTGGTATGCGCTCATAACGAGGAGAATTTTATAGTTAAATGTTTAAGCTCTTTGATAAACCAAACTAAACAACCATCCAAAATAGTTGTGGTAGACGATGCTTCCACGGATAGGACCCCGAAACTTGTCAAAGCCATCGCTAACAGGTACGGAGATCTAATAAAATTTGTAACACGCAAACGTGAGGTTGACCGTGTGCACACAACAGAAATACCTAAAGTTTTCAATTACGGATTAAAAGCCGTCAATCTTAAAGAATATGAGTATTTAGCAAAGATAGATGCGGACATCCTCCTTCTCCCGGACTACTTCAGAAAAGTCACGGGAAGGTTCAATGTAGATGAAAGGCTGGGAATAGTGGGAGGGGTCTTGGTAAATGAAGAGGCAAATTCGATAGTTGGAGCTAACATGATTATAAGAATGGAGACATGGTTTGACATAAGTGATAGAGGTTTTATGCCAATAGTGGATTCGGAAGATGCTTTTTTGCTTTTTAGAGCGCAGATGAAAGGTTGGAAGACTTTATTCTTGAAAGAGGCGAAAAGCATCCATATGAGACCTTTTCATGCACAGCCTTTAGGCAGCATACTGAAGCAGAGAGTGAGATTAGGAAAGGCTACTTACCGCTTTGGGTATCATCCGCTTTATTTTATGGGTAGACTTGCAAAAGTTTCGTTAACCGAGAAGCCTTATCTTTTATGCGTTCCGTTAAGCATCTACGGCTGGGTATATTCTTGGCTGAGAGGCGATAAACATCAAGAAGAATTTAGGAAATGGCTTAAAAACCACCAGAAACAAAAAATAAAGTTTCTATTATTGGGAGAGTTCCAGTGCAGAAACTAACTGTGCACTTGAGTGATGATGGGATGGGGCAGTCCAAAAATAATAAAGTCCATGGACCGTTAGTGACGGTGATTACCGTGAATTACAATTCGCTGGCAACTAAGACGATTATTTTGGAATCAATAAAGGGCGTACTCAATTTAGATTATAGACCTTTGGAGATAATTTTTGTTGACAACGGCTCTACCGATGGAAGCTTCGAGTTTATTAAAAATATGGTGAAAAAATTTGCACCTAAGGATGTAACTGTTAAGTTTTTAAAACTGCCTAAAAATTATGGTTTTACCGTTGCCAATAATATAGCGTTTACAAAAAGAAGTAAGGAAGCCAAGTACATTGCCTTAATAAACAACGACCTTTTGCCCGAGCCCAACTCTTTAAAGAAACTTGTCGACTTCTTAGAGGGTAATAACGATGTAGGGGGAATCCAAGGCTTAATTTTAAACTGGGAAGGCACAAAAACAGAATCAGCGGGAATTTTCATAACAAATTTTTGGTATACGTACGTTTATGGGCGTGATGTCAAAGCCGCGAAAAAACGCTTGTCAGTTACATCAGCGGTGCGTACTCAGTCTACAGAGTTGATTCCTTGCTCAAGTGTGGTGGTCTCTTTTTTTCTCCCTTCTTTACGTATGCCGAAGATTTAGAATTAGGACTTAGGCTGTGGTGTATCGGTTCAAAGGTTGCCTATGTGCCAATTGTAGCTGGCTGGCACTTCGGTTCAACCACAACAAAAAGGTTCAGTCATATGATTGTGTACTTTCCTTGGAGAAACATGATTGCAGTAATAATGGCTTACGATAGGTTCTACCCTTTAAAACTCTTAGAGAAACTTGCCTTTTATCTGGTAGCGGCATGTGCAAAACGTGACAAGCTTATACTGAGAGAGTTTATTAACGGAGCACATTTAGGCTGCGCGTTAAGGGATCAGCTTAAAAAACTAAATTGCACGATGAAAAATTACCCAGTGATAAAAATCTCAATTTTGAAACTGTATTCGCAAATCCTTAAAACTTACATAAAACATGGGTCGTGGTTCTCTGGGCTTTCATCCAGATCCATTTCAGAGGTTCTAAAAATTGAACCCTTGGCAATTCATACGGCTTCTCTGACTGAAAGGAAAAAGGAAATATTTTAAATTAAATAGGTTTTATTGTTTGCTGCAGTTTTCAAGTGAGATGGATAAAAGTTGGGACAGCAAAAGCCGATGCTTCTAGTTACCGGTGCAAGTGGACTATTAGGCAGTAAAATAGTTAACTGCGCAGAAAGAAATTTCACTGTTGTACCAACACATGGCACGAATCCATTGCAATCAAAATCCATAAAACTTAATGTTGTAAACCTCGAAGAGGTTTTAACCATTTTCCAAAAGTTCAAGCCAAACATGATGGTGCATGCTGCTTCTGAGACAAACGTTGATAAATGCGAAATAGAAAAAGAGCATGCTTGGAAAGTCAACGTTGAAGGTGCAATGAATATAGCGTTTGCATGCAATAAGATAGGCGCAAAGCTTGTTTACATTTCAACTGACTATGTCTTTGACGGCTTAAAAGGCTATTACAACGAAGAAGACAAGCCTAACCCGATCAATTACTATGGCGTCACAAAGTTGGAAGGAGAAAAAAAAGTGATTCAACATTGTCAAGATTATGTTATATTGCGCACGAGTGTTTTGTACGGCTGGCATCCATGGAAACAAAATTTTGTAACATGGGTAATCAACCAACTCAAGCAGAATAAGGAAATCGCTGTTGTTCAAGATCACTTTAACACGCCAACGCTCGCCGATAACCTAGCGGAAATGAGTACTGAAGCTTTACAAAAAGACTTACATGGAGTGTATCATGCTTCGGGAAGCGAGAGAATAAGTCGCTACGATTTCGCGGTTCAAATTGCCAAAACATTTAATCTAGACACAAGCCTTATAAAACCAATAGAAATGAGTCAGCTAACTTCTTGGGTGGCTAAAAGACCAAAAGACTCTTCTCTGAACACGAATAAAATAAGAAAACAGCTAAAAACGCAACCCCTAAACATAACACAAGGACTAAAATTAATGAGGGAAGAGGCAGAAGCATGAAAGGAGTGATTCTCCACGGTGGACACGGCACAAGGCTAAGACCGTTAACCCATACTGGTCCAAAGCAACTAATCCCCGTGGCAAACAAGCCCATATCTCAGTACGTTTTAGAAGATTTGCGAGATTCTGGGATGCGCGACATAGCCATAATCCTCGGCGACGTTATGCCTGAAAAAGTAAAAAGCTACTATGGGGATGGGAGTAAATTCGACGTCAACATCACCTATATATTCCAAGAAAAACCAGCAGGAATAGCACATGCTGTTGGCTTAACGGAAAATTTTGTTGGCAAAAGTTCCTTCGTCGTTTATTTAGGAGACAACTTGCTAAAGGGTGGGATATCAAAGTTTGTCCAAGAGTTCAAAACAAGCAATTATGATGCGATGGTACTGCTCTGCGAGGTCGAAAACCCGCAACAATTCGGTGTGGCAGAACTTGATAGCAAAGGAAAACTGGTTAGACTTGTTGAAAAACCTAAAAAACCACCGAGCAACTACGCGCTTACCGGGATATATTTCTTCAAACCAGTAATTTTCAAAGTGATTAAAAAACTGAAGCCTTCATGGAGAGGGGAGCTCGAAATAACAGAGGCGATACAAATGCTGCTGGAAGAAGGCTATAATGTTGGCTACAGAATCGTAGAAGGATGGTGGAAAGACACAGGTACCGTGGAAGACATATTAGAGGCTAACATACTGGTTCTAGATGAGATAGAACCAAAAACAGAGGGGACAATCAAAGATAAAACATCCATCCAAGGAAGAGTTCTAGTAGGAAAAGGTGCAATCGTAAAAAAAGGAGCTCTTATTCGCGGCCCAGCAGTGATAGGCGAAAATGTACTAATAGAAAACGGGGTCTACATAGGCCCTTACACGTCCATAGGCAACAACGCTAAAATAAAAAGCGGCGAAATAGAGAACTCGATAATAATGGATAACTGCACAATAGAAATTAACACAAAAATAATCGACAGCATAATAGGCGCTAACTCCGAAGTTGTAGCAAACCAAAAAGGTCCAAAGGGACATAGGCTTATTATCGGTGAAAATTCCAAAATAATTTTTTGAGATGAGAAAATGATAGAAGGAGTTGTAACTAAACAGTTAAAACAAGTAGCGGATGAAAGAGGGTGGCTGATAGAGATTCTTAGAAGCGACTGGGAGCATTTCCAAAAATTTGGTCAAGTGTATTTAACAGCAGCTTACCCGCAAGTTGTTAAGGCATGGCACATGCATAAAAAACAGACGGACAACATCGCTTGCATCAAAGGCATGATAAAGCTTGTTTTATACGATGATCGCGAAAAATCAAAGACGAAAGGTGAAATAAACGAGTTTGTAATGGGCGAGAAAAACCTTCTTTTAGTTAAGGTTCCGCCGCAAGTTTGGCATGGGTTTAAAGCAATAACTGAGGAATATGCCCTAATAATTAACGTACCAACTGAACTTTACAATTATAAGGAACCAGATGAATATAGACTTCCGCCAAACACGGACAAAATCCCCTATGATTGGAAACTGGCGCCATGGCTCAAGCACGGGTGACAAAATGCGAATCCTCGTGACCGGCGGCGCGGGGTTTATAGGAAGCAACTTTGTGCGCCACATGGTTAGGAAATATCGGGATTATGAAGTCGTTGTTTTAGACAAACTCACGTATGCGGGGAGAAAAGAAAACCTTCACGACGTTTGGGATAAAATAACGTTTATCAAAGGAGACATCGCCAAAAAAGAGGATGTTGAAAAGGCTGTTAAAAACTGCGATTACATAGTAAATTTTGCAGCTGGGACTCATGTTGATAGAAGCATAATAGAAGCTGGAACATTTGTTTTAACAGATGTTTATGGCGTCTACAACCTGCTTGAAGCTGCAAGAAAACATGAAATCTCAAAATTCGAGCAAATAAGCACAGACGAAGTTTATGGGCAAATTCCTGAAGGAAGCTTCAAAGAGGAAGACAAACTTGAACCGCGAAATCCCTATTCAGCTACAAAAGCGGCCGCGGAATTGCTATGTCAATCTTACTTTGAAACTTACGGTTTACCTATTGTAATAACAAGATCAAGCAACAATTATGGCCCTTACCAACACCCTGAAAAACTCATCCCCAAAACAATAATCTATGCGCTGTTGAACAAGCCTATACCGGTTTATGGGAAAGGCGAAAACGTTAGAGACTGGCTTTACGTTGAAGACAACTGCGAAGCAATAGACCTAGTACTTCATAAGGGCAAGAACGGCGAAACCTACAACATAGCGGCAAAGCAGGAACTAAAAAACATTGAAGTGGTGAAGGCGATATTAAAACTTGTCAAAAAACCGGAAAGCCTGATACAGTTCGTTGAAGATAGACCTGGACACGACTTAAGGTACTCATTGAATATAGAGAAAATAAAGGCGCTTGGGTGGAAGCCGAAGGTTAAATTTGGAGAGGGAATAAAAAGAACTGTAGAATGGTACAAACAGAACATGGAATGGTGGAAAACAATAGTGGAGAAAGAACAGCTAGATTTCCACCAAAATCTTTATAGTTAGAAGTTTAACGTAAAAATCAAGTTTGCAATGGAAATGGTATTTTGCTGCAGAAGGCGAAGTTGACATGTTCTCAATAATATGTGTATTTAACGATGAAAAGACGCTAAAGCTGAACTTGCTTCAAAGTCTTAATCTTCAGAAATCTTCCTTTGAACTTATTTTGGTGGATAACAGAGTCCCCCGTCCTCTAACCCAAACTCTGAACGGAGCGGCTCTCGAGGCGAGAGGGGAGTTTTTAATGTTTGTTCACCAAGATGTCAAACTCATCGACGAGAATTGGTTAGGAAAAGCCGAACGCTTCCTGGGATCATTGAAAGATTTAGGAGCGGCGGGAGTGGCGGGCATCGACCATAAAGGTCATCCTAGGGGTTTTATTGTAGATAGGGGAAAAGTTTGGGGAAGACCAATAAAACTTCCAATGGAGGTAATGACTTTAGATGAGCAATTGCTCATTACGCCAACATCGCTTTTTGAACATTTGAAATTTGATGAAGGTTTCAGGTTTCACTCATATGTTGCTGACTATTGTCTAAGAGCTTATTTAATGGGATTAAAAACCTACGTGTTGCCTTTGTCTGTTCATCATAATTCATCCACTGCACCTATTCTTAACATCGGAAGATTAGAGGGAGATGATTTGAGGCTAGCTCTGAAACATAAGGATAGCTTCGCTGTAATACATAAAACTACTGGAACTGTAAGTTTAAGACCTTCGGGACTTTATTTAATAAATACATGGAAAAACGCATTGAGACGGGCATTAAACAAAGTTGGTGTCGTAGTATTAAATCTCTTAGTTGGGTCGTTTCAAAACGTTCTCGATGTAGGTACAGTGCCAATCACGCAACCCTTTCTTCTAAATTTTTTACCTCGTCTAGCCCACAGCTATAGTGTGGGGGTTTCCGAAGACGTTTGCTTTATTCACGCTAGCAAAAGAATAAAAACACATAAAGATTATGTTCTATGCTCTTTAACACGTCTCCCATTTAGACCTAAAGCTTTTGACCTATGTGTTATCTGGAGCTTGTTGGAATATCTGTATAAGAATAAAGGCAAGAAATTGTTGAAAAATGCTGAAGAAGTGGGAAGATCTGTACTGGTAAGGTGCCCTAATAACGGTGCTCCATTGAACGAGGCTTATTGCCTCTATTTCTCTAAATACAGCGTTAAAGAATTAAAAGCCGAGGGGTTCATAATTCTGGGTAAAGGGAGCCAACTAAGGAAGGCAGGCCCTTTCTCTGCTATCTTCGCTGCGTTTTTACCTCACATTTCCGTTGAGCTTATTGGATTAGGAAGAAAAAAGTAGGCAAAAACAATATGTTTAACATCATTTAGTCTGTATGCTTCCAGAACATTAAGCGTTCCGAACGCGTCTATGCTAAAGTTCTCTAGGGGTTCGCTTACGCTCTTTCTCACATTTGGGCCAGCAGCGAAATGATAAACTATTTCAACTTCTTTACACGCCTTTTTATGCTTTCCAAGTTTCTTATATCTCCATGAATTATCCTAACATCTAATCCCTTGAGAAATTCCTTTTTACCGGAAGAGAAATCATCGAACACTATCACATCGTTTTCTTTTGCTGATGCATCCACTAAATGGCTTCCAATAAAACCTGCGCCGCCAGTTACTAAGATCCTCATCACTAATAGGCTCCTGCTTTTCGAATAAAATTAACCTAATGGTATATAATGCTCTACTTTTTGAAGCTAATTATGACGGCTTAAAATTTTAATTCTTTCACTGACAATTTTAATTAAAGATTTCCTAAGTTTTTCTCCCTCTAACTTTGATAATTTCGTTTCTAATTGTTCTGCTAAGACTTTATCGTGAAGTGATTTTTCAGCCCAGTTTTCGAAGTCTCCGCGACTGTTGTGAAACTCCAGAGATTTTATATCAATTTCTTTAACAGCCTTTAAGAACCCTTTCAGGCTCCATGCCATAATGCCAGTAAAATTCTCTTCTCCTACACCAGTGTAGAATAGGAAAGGTTCATTAGCCGCTATAGCCTCTTTTCTCACTCTATTTTCAAAGTCTAGGATGACAGCTTGCGCTGTAACGAAAGCGTCTGTTGGCGTGTTGAATGGACTAAAGTAGGAGTGGACTTCGCCTGGCGCTCCTCCGGCGGTGAACATGTAGTAGAGGTGATCGCTTGTTTGAAAGTATCTCCATATTCGCAAAAGTTCCTTGTCGTCCGCCTCCTTCACGAGGGGTTCAAGTCTTCTTACACTTGTGTAGTAAGCCCACTGCATGGTGTTTCCAAGCCAGCAGCTTATGTCTCTTTCTAAGTCAGCCCATGAAACAGTTCCTCCAACATCGGGAACATCAATCTCGCCAGCTACATCATGCTTATCTATAACTTCAGAAGGCGTTGCAAAACGCAGATGCCACCATTTTAAAATTTCTTCTGGCAAGTGTCTCAGAAACTCATGTATGCCAGTTTCAGGCCAATGGTGCTCTCCAAACGTTTCATAGTCTGGGAAAATGTTTATGCATTTCTCTGGAGTTGCCGCCAGCCAACTTGCGTATTTATCCGCGGTTAGAGGCCATTCATTCCACCATCTGGCGGAAAACCTGAAACCAATATCATCCGTCAGCTTATAATTCCGCAATAAAATCTTAATCATCTTGCAGCCCTTAGGCTTGTAAAGGTAGTTGGGTGATTTTCCATGTAAAATTCTTTCTACACCTTCTGTGAAAATTCCCACAAATCCCAGTTCTTCCGCGGTTTTTGCTATAGTGTTGTTATAAATTAGTTCTGTGTTCTCAAAAACTTTTGGGCTGTAATTGAGTAGGTCTTTTATTGTTTGTCTATGCATTTTCACTTGTTCAATAAATTCTTCTTTTTCTGGGTAAAGGCCAGCAAGTGAATGATAATAGGTTTGCCCTAAAAACTCGACGCAGCCAGTTTCTGCAAGTTGCTTAAAGGATTCTAGAAGGTCTTTGTTGAACATTTCACATTGTTCTAGAAAAACTCCGGATAGGCTGAATGAAACCTTAACTTGCTTCTTTCCGCTCTTATATTTGTCGATTAAGTCGAGCAAGATTTGGTTTGATGGGAAATAACATTTTCTGCAAGCTCTCTCAAAAACTTCCTTATTTATTTCACGGTCAAAATAGTAGTCGAAAAGCTCCCCTTTCTTTACCCGCCTAAAAGCTTTGTTCTCCCAAAAGAAGTTTCGCCTCAGCCTAAGGGGTTGATGAACTTCGAATACTAGCACTATGTCTGTCAATTGACTTCCCTTTTTACTTTGTCAGTTTATTTGTTATTATCTGCTTTATAAAATGGACTGCTTTTAGCCGTTCGCAAGCCTAAAGAAGTGGTTGTACACAACATGCACGGCGTAAAACCAGACGAAAAATGCTTCTCTTTCTCGAAAGGTTAACTTGGGTTAAAGGCGTCACAAATCTAGTTCCAAGCCAGGCCACTTATCTTGTAAGGGTGTCTCAGCGCAAAACTGACTAAAACGGAGTGCATGTTAACGGAAGTAACTCGCCGACATTGCATGATGAATAAAAGAGGTTCTATGAGATTTTAACAAACCCAAAAACGGGGAAAACGGCAGAAAGCGCGTTCTTCGGTACCTACATGGCGGAAGGTTGCGGAGAAAACTCTACAAATATGCAAGGCGATGTTTTGTCGAGCGGGACGTGAAGAAAGCAAAGTGGTGATTTATTGGAAAAGATAAAATAGAGAGAGTTATGGTTTACGCATCGCTGCCTTCTCAAGCGCTATAACGCCGGGTAACTTCTTGCCCATTAGGAACTCTATAAGTGCCCCGCCAGCAGTACTCACATAGGAAATTTTGTTTGAAAGTCCAAACTCTTGTAAGGCAGCTATTGTGTGGCCTCCGCCAGCAAGCGAGAAAGCTTTCGACTTTGCAATTTCCTCAAAAATTTTCTTTGTTCCAAAGGCAAACTCTTTTCGTTCATAAACTCCCATGGGTCCGCTAACTACAATTGATTTGGCGTTTCTAATCAGTTTAGAGTATTCTTCCACGGTTTTTGGTCCTATATCAAATGTTGGGTGGTTTACTGGCAAATCATTAACGGAAATTTCTTTTCGTTTTCCATCGACTTCGACGGCTAAATCCCTTGGGGTTTTAATCTTATCTGGGTACTTCTGCATTAATTCTTTTATGCCAGGCAACAATTCCATGAGGTCTTTTTCTTTTAGGAAATTCATGTTTGGTTTGCCCAAGTCTATACCCTTGGCTGCAAGAAAGATTTGACCGACAACACCGCCAGTTAGTACGTGATCTGCTATTTTGTTGTCTAAAACGTATTTGGAGATTTCGAGAGAATCGTCTGCTTTTGCTCCTCCGAGAACGTAAATGCAGGGTTTTTCAGGGTTTTCCAAAACTTTGCTTAGGGACTTTAGTTCTCTCTCCATTACGCGACCAGCAACGCTTGGTAAAACTGCTGTGAAGCCAACCATTGAGACGTGTGCTCGGTGGGCTGCTGCAAAAGCGTCATTAACAAACAAATCAACTAAAGGTGCAAGCGTTTTCACGAACTCTGTTTTCGCATGGTCTTCCGGAGTTCCTTCTTTTGTTTCTCCTGCAAAGTTTCTGACATTGTCCAGAACGAGGATCTCTCCACTTTTAAGCCCTTTTATCGCATTTTGCGCCTTTTCACCAAACACGTCATCAACGTATTTAATAGGTTTTCCCAAGACTTTGCCTAGAATTTCAGCGTGTTGCTTTAGCGGTATGAAATCTGGGTCTCCTTTTCTGCCTTGATGCGCCAAAACTACAACTTTTGCGCCCTTTTCCGCCAGTTCTTTAATTGTTGTTTCGCCGTGGGCTCGAATTCGCGTGTCATCTAAAACCTTTTTTGTTTCCGGGTCTACTGGAGAGTTAAAATCAACTCTTACAAGGACGACTTTATCCTTAACTTTCACGTCATCCAGAGTCAAGTATTTTGCCATATTCTCCCTCCTTTTTAGAACAGAAAAATAAGAGGAGAAGTGTTTTTAAGTTTTATATTCTGTGGGCTAGAAACCAGCCTTCTTTCCTATTAGCTCTATTAGCTCAACCATTCGGCAAGAGAAGCCCCACTCGTTGTCGTACCATGCAAGCACTTTGACGAGGTTTCCAGCCACAACCATCGTTGAAAGGCCGTCGACGACAGCTGAGTATGAACTGTGATTTATGTCAGTTGAAACTATTGGTTCCTCTGTATAATCCAATATGCCCTTTAATGGCCCTTCAGCGGCTTTCTTGAAGGCTGCGTTCACTTCCTCTTTGGTTACGTTTTTCTCCAGCACCACTGTCAAATCGACAATTGAAACGTTTGGAACAGGTACTCGCAATGCGATTCCATCAATTTTTCCTTTTAGTTCAGGGAAAACCAAGGCTGATGCTCTGGCAGCCCCTGTTGTTGTGGGTATAATGTTTATCGCCCCAGCTCTTGCTCTGCGTAGGTCTTTGTGTACTAGGTCTAGTATGCGCTGGTCGTTTGTGTAAGCGTGGGCTGTTGTCATAAGCCCTGATTTCACTCCAAAGTTTTCATGCAAAACTTTGACGCAGGGTACCACACAGTTTGTTGTGCACGAGGCGTTTGAAAGGATATTGTGGTTTTCATGATCGTATTTGTCGTGGTTCACGCCAATGACTATCGTTATGTCCGGGTTTTCAGCAGGGGCTGATATCAAAACCTTCTTTGCTCCTGCTTGCAAGTGTTTTGATGCGTCTTCTCTTTTCGTGAAGAGTCCTGTTGATTCGACAGCTAAGTATACGCCTAAATCTTTCCATGGCAGTTGTGCGGGGTCCTTCTGTGACAGTACTTTGAGTTCTTTCCCGTTTACTATTAAGTTGTTGTCTTTGACTTGGACGTCTGCGTTGAATCTTCCGTGAACTGAGTCATACTTTAGTAGGTGGGCGAGGGTTTTTGCGTCAGTTATGTCGTTTATTGCCACAAAATCTATGTTGGCGTTTCTTTCTATTGCTGCTCTGTACAGCATTCTTCCTATTCTTCCAAATCCATTTATTGCTACTTTTATTGCCATAATCTTCACCGTTATTCTATTTTCAGTTATTAATTAACAATTGTTTTAATTAATTTTCCGCTAAATATAAAAGAAAAATTGGGTGTTTAACGGAGTTTCATTAGAACCATTTCTGCTGCCAAGACCATGGGTTCCCAAGTTTCAGATAGGGGCGGAGCATAAGCAGTGTCGGCTTTTGCCAACTCTCTAACGGTCATCTGTTTTTGTATGGCGAAGGATATGGCGTTCACGCGCTGAGTTACCTCTTCGCCTCCAATAATTTGGGAGCCTATAATACGCTGCGATTCTTTCTCGACTACGAGTTTCACCCTTATTGGCAGAGCACTTGGGTAGTAGTCAGCTTTTGTTTTGGAAGTTATCGTTCCAGTCACGGTTTCAATTCCCGCCCTTTGGGCAGAAGCTTCAGTAAGCCCTGTTACACCAACTTCAGTGTCATATAATCTTGTCACAGCCGAGCCTAAAACACCTGTAAAGAGTGCGTATCCGCCAGCGGCGTTGATTCCCGCAACTTTCCCTTGTCTTACTGCAACTGTTCCTAATTGTTGTACGACTGGCTTCTGCGTAATTATGTTAATACTTTCTGCACAGTCACCTACAGCATAGACATCTTTGATGTTTGTTTCCATTCTTGCGTTTGTTTTAATGAGGCGTGTTTCTCCTAATGCAACACCTGCATCTACTGCGAGTTGAGTGTTAGCTCTAACGCCAAAGGCGCTAACGAACAAGTCTGCGTTGATCTCTTCGCCTTTTGCAACTATCCCTGTAACCTTGTCTGTTCCGAGGAACTCCTCAACTCCTCTTCCCGTTAGGATGTTTATTCCTTTTTGCTGAAGCATTTCCTGAACAATTTTTGCCATGTCCGCATCCAACATAGCTGGAAGAATTTGAGGAAGCAGCTCAACAACTGTAACCTTTAATCCCCTTTCTTGTAGGGCTATAGCCGTTTCTAAACCAATTAATCCTGCTCCCATAACCACTGCTGTCTTTGCACCATTCTTGATAGCTTGGTCAATTCTTTCCCCGTCTTCCAAGGTTCTTAGTGGAAGTATGCCTTGTTTTTCTCTGCCTTTTATCGGGGGTGTAAAGGAACTGGCTCCGGCGGCTATAATTAAGCTGTCGTAAGGGATGCTTTCAGTTTTTCCGGTTTTGTCCACGGTTTCAACAGTCTTTTTTCCAGCGTCTATTTTTGTGACTTTGGTTTCTGTTTTTAGATTCAGCTTCATCATCTTGTAGAAGGATGGTGGAAAGACGATCAAGTCATTGAAGCTTGGTATTTGCCCCCCTATTACAAAGGGAAGCCCGCAGCGGGAGTAGCCTGCGTGTTTTTCTTCTGTTATCAAAGTTATTTCTGCTGTGCGGTCTGTTTTTCTTGCGGCTGAAGCCGCATCTATACCTGAAGCATGGGCACCTATTATCACTATGCGTCTTGGCAACCATTACTTCCCTTCTTTAATCAAACTTTTATGCCACTCTACAGCCCTGTTAAAGTCCATGAGGTTTGCGAGTTCCGCCTGCAAATTTGACGGTCTTATCACCAGCAACCAGCCCTTTCCAAAGGGGTCTTCGTTTAAAAGTTCCGGTTTTGACTGAACCTCCTCATTTACCTCCTCTATTGTTCCGCTTATAGGCGCAACAAGGTCTGAAACAGCCTTCACAGATTCCACTGTGCCGTATGGTTCATTTTGTATTGTTGTTGTTCCTGGACTTGGCAATTCAGCGTAGACTATTTCTTTAAGTTGTTTTTGGGCGTAATCCGTTATGCCTACTCGAACTTTATCTCCTTCAATTTTTAGCCACCCGAAATCTTTTGAGTAGTATAGCCCTTCTGGCACTTCGTATCCGTCAACCTTCACCAAGTGTGTTCACCTCTCAAATAGCGGTTATTCTTTCCACTTTTAAACCTTTAAAATTAACTGTCATTTTTAATGAAGTCTATGGAATTTTCTTTAGGGATGAAATCTATTTTAAACTCAACCAACTTTGGTTTATAGCATGTTCTAAGCAGTAGTATTATATTATATTTCGCAATAAATTTGAAGTTCATGGATGTTGTGATGGTTAAGTTTATGCTAAAACTTCGACACTTTATAGAATCGATAATAGCTATTCTTCTCTTTATAATTCAGTACGTGCCTGTTTTAGGTCTTTGGCATGGCATCATGTTTTTTCCATTAGTAATCTACTTATTTTCTATTCTACTCGCGTATCCGCAAACTTTTTGGACTGACGTGAATTTTTTGCTTTTTTCGCCGCATAACGTGTTCGGCCGCGTTATTGCCTTCTGTGGATTGTTTTTGTTTTTGGCGGCGCTTATTCAATTCTTGAAAAAGCGCGGTGTTCTCGTTATGGAAGGTATTTATTCGGTTGTTAGGCATCCGCAGTACCTTGGCATAATAATTTTAACTCTTGGTTATTCCCTCATGGTTATATGGGCGACAACACCGCCATCAATTGGAATTGCCCAGACCATCTCATTCATATGGCTAATACAAGTTCTTGGTTATATCACCCTTGCATTTTACGAGGAAAAACGCCTTCTGCAAGAATACAAAAATGAATTTAAACAGTATCAGCGTGAAGTTCCATTTATCTTTCCAGTTCCCTGTCCACGCGGAATTCCCGAACCAATTTTCTCGTTTATTCTGGCTCTACTCATTGTTTTTGTTACGTCTTTGGCAGTTATTCTAATTTGATGTTTACCGATTAAATTTTGCGTTTTCCTCTAATAAAATCCTCAACCCACTCTTTAGCCACCGAGTCTGGAACTTGAACTGGTGGGTGTTTGAAAGCGTAGGAGGATATACTTATCAGAGGACCAGCTATTTTTCTGTCTAAAGCCAACTTTACGGCTCTTATGACGTCGATTACAACGCCGGCGCTGTTGGGTGAGTCCTCCACTTCGAGTTTTGCAGTAATTGTTACTGGCAAATTACCAAATTTTCTTCCTCTAAGTGTTATGTAACAAATTTTCTTATCTCCTAAAAAGGGCACATAATCTGATGGTCCTATTCTTGTTGGCAAATCGTATGGGACGAGACTTGTAACAGCCTCTGTTTTGCTTACTCTCTTTGTTTTGAGTCTCTCTTCAACAGTCATGTTTAGAAAGTCTGTATTTCCTCCGAGGTTTAGTTGATAAGTTTCTTCTACCACAACTCCTCTGTCAATACAAAGTTTAACGAGATTTCTATGCAAGATTGTTGCGCCAAGCTGACTTTTAACATCGTCTCCAGCAACCGGAAGTCTCTTTTCTTCAAACTTTTTGCTCCATGCAGGGTCTGAAGCTATAAACTCTGGTATGCAGTTCACAAAAGCGCACCCAGCATCTAAGGCTGCTTGGGCATAAACGCGGGTAGCATTCCTGCTTCCAACAGGCAAATAATTAACAAGCATGTCAGCCCTACTTTCTTTCAAGACTTGAGCAACATCCACACTTTTAACTTCAGCAGGATCGTAAACATTAAATGGTTCCTTCATATGGTCTGCTACACCATCAAAGATTGGACCAGGTGAAACTTTCACGCCTAGGTGTGGAACATCCGCAAACTTGGCGCAACAATTTGGCTTCGTGAATATGGCTTCAGCCAAGTCCTTTCCAATCTTGTTTTTGTCAACTTCAAATGCAGCGACAAACTTTATGTCTCTTATATGGTAGCCGCCGAAATTTACATGCATAAGCCCCGGCACAGTCGCTTCTTCTTTTGCATTCTTGTAGTATTCGACTCCTTGGACAAGTGCGGACGCGCAATTACCTACACCTGCTATTGCAACTCTTATTTCTGGCAATTGTCGGTTCCCTTCTAACGTTTAGTGAAGGCTTTATTATTGTCCACTCTATAACCTTTTCTGGAAATGGCAAGAGTTAAAAGGGAATAGGGAAGAGAGGCATTAGCGGAAGGCTGTCCATAATGGAGGAAGATGAGGTAACTGTAAAACATGAGCCCTTCAAAGAAATTGTAGTCATGGAACGCAATTACTTTTCAACACCAGACGACCTAGCGAGGTTTGCATCCATAATAGCTGGAGGCAAAGCCATTGGACTTTACTGGGCTGAAGGCGTAGTATTCATTTATTTCCCGCTTCCAACTTCCACAGAAGTTGCCGCCAAAGCACTTGTGGAGAACAAACGTGTTTACTGGACTTTTGTTGGCTATGCGCCCATGCCAAAATATCAATCGACAATCGAAACAAAAGAAAAGATAATAGTCCCCGTCATCGACATGTCATCTAACCCGATGTTTAGAAAGGTTGCAAAATGGCTGAAAGAACAGCAATAATTGTTTGTCCATCGGTGGTTCAAACTTGCCGAAAAGACTGCGATTGAAGGGAACTGTTGCCTCTGGAAGCGGAGAAGGCGCAAAATTTGTTGGGCTTTCATGGGTTAAAAAACAGATAGCTGAAAAATTTGGCTTTAACCCCTATCCAGGGACATTAAACATAAGGCTATCTGAAGAAAGCGTCCAAATCAAAAGATTACTGGTCAAGGCGAAGCCTATAGAAATTTCTTCAATTGAAAACTTTTGTCGTGGAAAATGTTATATTGCTTCGTTGAAAAACCATGTGAAGTGCGCCGTTGTCATACCTGATGTTCCAAACTACCCTGAAGATGTTCTAGAAATTGTTGCGCCAGTAAATTTAAGGGAGAAACTTCAGTTAAAGGACGGAGACCATATCAAAATCGAAGTAAGGCTTCCATAATCCAATAACTATTAATCACGTAATCCTCTAGCCCCACGCTCCTCCGTGGTAATTTTCACAATATACTCAACTTGTTCAAGAGCCGTGCCCAAATAGTTCCGCGGGTTTAAAGCATCCTCTACCTCCTTTTCGCTAAGCTTCCCGCTAACAACTTTGTCTCTGAGAAGAACCTCCTTAAAGGGAAGCTTTTCTTCTTCGCTTTTTAAGACTAATTTTCTGAGCAGTTCATGGGCTTCCTGGCGGTTCATTCCCTTTTTCGTTAAGGCAATCATTACGGCTTCGGACATGGCGCGTCCTTGCGTCAATTCAATGTTTTTTAACATGCGTTCTTCGTCCACATGCAAGTTGGCTACGATGTTGTTCATGAGGAAGAGCATGTAGTCAGTTAGGATACAAGCTTCTGGAATGATGAAGCGTTCAGCGGAAGACTGAGTCAAATCCCTTTCATGCCAAGTTATAACGTTCTCTAATGCGGGAATAACCAAACTTCTCACAATTCTCGCTAAGCCACAAATTCTCTCGCACGTTTCGGGGTTACGTTTATGTGGCATTGTTGAACTGCCAACCTGCTTTTTTGCCTCAAATGGTTCAAAGAGTTCTCCGATTTCTGGTCTTTGCAGTTCACGGATTTCAGTTGCGAAATTTTCAAGTGTGGATGCTATGAGAGCAAATAAGCACACAATTTCAGCGTGGCGGTCTCTTTGCACAATTTGCGTTGATATATCCGCCTGTTTTATTCCAAGCCTTTGCATCACGAGTTCTTGAATTTTCGCTGCGTTTTCGCCTAAACCAGCTTGCGTACCCACCGCTCCGCTTATTTTCCCAGCAATTACACGTTCCCTGCATTGTCTGATCCTCTGAATATGTCTAGAAACCTCGCGCATCCAAACTGCAAACTTAAAACCCAAAGTTATTGGCAGGGCATGCTGACCATGCGTTCTTCCCATCATTAACGTGTCCTTATATTGTAGCACCTTTCCCATCAAAGTCTTCTCAAAAACGTTCAACTTCGCCTCTATGATTTCTAAAGCTTCCTTCAATTGGAGTGCGTTCGCCGTATCCACAATGTCGTAACTTGTTGCTCCAAGATGGACGAATGCTCCGCTTGGTCCGCATACTTCGGCTAAAGCCCTAACCACTGCCATGACATCATGCTTAATTTCCCGTTCAATCTCCTTAACCCGACTTATTTTAACATGCTTCAAAGAAGCCATAGCCGCGATTTTTTCAGCATCCTCTCGGGGTATGTTGCCGACTTCGGCATGCGCCCAAGCCAAAGCAGCCTCAACATCAAGCATTTTCTGCAATCGGTTTTCTTCCTCAAAAATCCTTCTCATTTCAGTAGTTCCGTAACGCCCTGTGTCAATTGGAAGAATCGGCAAATCTTAATCCCTCGTCAGAAAATAGGGTGGTTAAAGATTAATGTTTTACCTAAGAATAATATGATGGGCAGAATGGCAAGGTCGTTTCTGATGGGAGAAATAGTGGCGGTTCTTGACAAAAAGGGGCAGGGGGCAACGGAAAAAGCGGTAAAAATGCTTGAGGTTTTAGCGCCCAAGAATCCAAATGCATACGGGATAGCCACTCCATCAACTGTAAGAATCGAAATGTCCATCAACGCTCTACAAAGGGTGCATACTGAAAAAACGCGTGTAGCGCTAGGATGCGTCTTCTCCAAAATTCTACCAAACGATAAACCGCAACTAACAAAACTTAACGAAGCAATCATGGTCTTTGAAGGACGAATTTATCCATCAACAACATGCATGTCTAACATGGAAGTAGCTGCTAGTAAGCTATATCCATGTTCTGAAAAAACTGTTGAAGCCTTTATCCGGGAAGTTGAAGGAGACTTTACGTTTGCAATAGCCAAACCGCAAATGATTATTGCAGGCAGAGATTCCGTAGGTGTTCAACCCCTCTATTATGGTGAAAACGCAATTTTTGCCGCCTTAGCCTCCGCTCGTAAAGCTTTATGGAAAATTGGAATAGAAAAGGTTTGTTCTTTCCCTCCCGGGCATCTAGCACACATCAATGAAGAGGGCTTCAGGTTCAAACCCGTGAAGGTTCTTTCATATTCTAAACCAGCGCAAATGGCAACGGCGTTTGCAGTTAAAAAATTAGAAGATCTTCTGAAATCTTCAGTGAAGACGCGGGTTTGTGGATTAAAAGAGGTAGCGGTAGCCTTTTCTGGAGGAATCGACAGCAGCCTAATAGCATTTCTAGCGAAAAAGTCTGGTGTAGATGTGCATCTAATCCATGTAAGCCTTAAAAACCAGCCGGAAACTAAACATGCGCAGATGGTGGCTGAAAAATTAAAGTTACCCTTGCATGTATGTTTGTTCAATGAGAGTGACGTAGAAAAAACGCTTCCAAAAGTTGTTTGGCTAGTCGAAGAAGCAGATGTCACAAAGTTAAGCATCGGCATCCCAATCTATTGGGTTGCGGAAAAGGCAGCGGAAATGGGCTTAAAAGTGCTCTTGGCTGGACAGGGCGCAGACGAACTTTTTGGAGGATACAAGCGTTATGTAAATTATTATCTATGCGAAGACGGCGATGGAGTCTATAGAAAAATGTTCACTGACATCTTAAGGCTTCACGAGGACAACATTGAAAGAGACGTTAAAATCTGCAAATTCCACGGCGTGGAACTGCGCCTTCCATTTGCAACATATGAAATGGCAATGTTCGCCGCTTGTCTTCCTATAGAATTTAAAATTGAACGTCGGCAAGATGCATTAAGAAAAATTATCTTAAGACGTGTCGCTGAAAACTTCGGTTGTCCCAAATGCATATTTGAGTATCCGAAGAGGGCGATGCAATACGCTACTGGCGTGGATAAAGCTATCAAAAAACTGTCAAAAAAGAAAGGAATGTGTGTAAAAGAATATTTGAATAATGTTTTTCAAAAAGTCATAAAGAGACCTAAAGATGCATATATCCAATTTGTTTGGCGCAGTATCGGAAATGGTCCACAGTAAAGTTGTAAGGACTGAAAGCCTTATTCAATGACTTGTATGGCGTTTTCTGGACACTGGGCTTCGCATGCTCGGCATACTAGGCATTCTTCTGGTTTTACTGGAACAGATTTTCCCTCTTTAATTTCGTAAACTCCAACTGGACACGTGTCAACACATGTACCGCATCCAGTACACTTATGATTGTTAACTACTATTTTCACCATTTTGTTCTCCTCTTCAAGTGGATTTTCAATAAAAATAGGTGTAGCATAAAAGTGTTTTGGGTTGACTAGCACATTTCTTCACGTAATCTTAGCATAATTCCAGTAATAGCAGTTTCAGCCTTTTCCTTCCTTTCATTGTAACCAGCCAAAAGATTCCGATAAGCTTCAAGGGAAAGATCACCCCTGGCGTGACGGGCCTCAATGCTTCTTATGTTAGACTCCACTTCGCCAATCTCTGTTTCTGCAACTTCAAGCTGCCGCATTAAATCTGCATATTTACCTCCAGCACTCTGGAGCCTTTCCCTGCCCTCAGCTAAGCTTTTTGAGAGAGCAGTAAGCCGTGTCTCCAAGATTTTCTTTTGTACTTTGTATCGGCGTCTCGGGATTTTCCCTTTTCGCACTCTGCTTTCAAGAGACTCTAGTTCAGAAATTATTTTTCTTTTCTCTTCGTATGCCTCGACAAAAGCCTTAATGTGTTCTGGACGGAGCTTTACAACAATAGAGGGCACCTTGACTGGTTTTGGAGACTTTGGCCTCTTCCAAACAAAAACAACCGCACATCCAACCACCACCAACGTCCAAATCCACAACGTGGGACGGAATGACAACCACAAGGGATTGTACTCGTATGTCAATACTACTGCAAAATCATAAGCCTCTAAATAAGTTAGCCCGCTTTTTTCAATCGTAAAAGTTTCTTGGAAGACATTTCGCGTTACACTATATCCTCTGTCAGTCCTTTCTTCAATGGTGTCGAGCGATGTGATACGCGCTCCCTCTGGCAAAACTAAAGTTGCTGATGCTTGTTTAATGTATACATCCAAATATTCAAAAAGATTGATGTTGAGTTTAAACCTGTTGCCGTCTTGATGGATAATAAATTCTTTTGGCAGTTTATATCGCACCGTAAACCAAGTGGATTCACCAGCCCTCACTTCCAGTTTAGTAATTTTGTATTGACCAGGTTTTTCTGTTATCGGTTCTAACCCTTCGCTTTCGTCAGCTATTTTTCTTCCAAATAAGTCGTACACCGTTGGATTAGAGGAGTTGAGAGGGAGTGTAACCTTAATTTCATATACTTCTATGGGTGACTTATTCCATATACGGTAAGTGTCAGCTCCCTCCATTTCGCCGATTTCATTGATTGTGATCACCCTTTTCAGCTCTTCAAAATCAACTAAAATTATACTGCCTTGTGTCATTAGAATGCCAACTTTAGAGGTGGAAACATTATAGGTAAATTCAGGTAAATTCTCTATCGAATAGCTTTGTGTGCTGGTGTCCGGAATATTAATTGAGACATTGCATTTTGCAACTGGCTTTGTTAAGCTGGGAAGACCTGGAAAACTCACGTAATAGCCTCCGTCTTCTCCAAGTGCGATAAGTTCGTTTGAAAGCACAAACATAACAGTAAATACTTGTGGTGTTATGTCGGGGAAGGTGATGTTTGCGCCATAAAAGCCGGCGCGATCTCCCAGTGGCGTGTTAAGAGTTACTTGAAACTTGTTTGTTTCGTTGAAGGCAACGCATTGGAGAACATACTCTCCAAACTTGTATGGGAAACCTATGAGAAAGTAGCTTGGTGCTTGCCCTGTCACGTTTATTTTTATGGTGTCGTTCACTAAAATGTAGCCGTTGTGAAGCAGCTGGATTGTATGTTCCGCATATTCGATACTGTAATTCCCATTGGCGTCTGTTGCCTTTGCAATGTTTGTGTTAAATGCAGCAAAGGCTAAAATAACAAAAACCAAGAGAATCATTAATACTGTAAGCGTCAAAGTTTTTTTCACTAAATTTTCCTCCAACATGCGGTTCTGGGTTTTTGAACTTTCTATTTATTAACAAGCCTACTTATTTACTTTTAGAGATGCCTAATAACCGCGGTTTATTTTGATTAAGATGTTAAAAGAGTAAGTTGCAATCTGTCAATAGGTTTATGCAGATTAATGTGGATTTTGTCGACGAATTGGAAATCGAAGAGTTAATCCTTTACCAGCATGTTATGAAAAATATAAAAAGGCATACGCTGAAGCATTATGTGTCTCTGCTCTAGACAAGGGTAGTTCCAAAGCAAGTCTAGGCTCTTATAATAGTCCCCCTTGCTTAAAATAGTAATTCTCTTCTTTTTTTGGACCGAAACTTCTTACCCCTCTTTCTCTAAGCTGTTTTCTGAGATTCTCTGCATATTGCTTTTTTATTTCGCCTCTTTTTTCCATATAATCTATTATCTCTTCAGCCTGCTCTTTTGTGTCGCATCGCCTAATGAAATCTATGACATCTGGCATGTAATGGACAAAACTTTCTGAAGAAGCAGCTTTTTCTCCAGTTTCGATGTCGTCACGCACAGCGTTTATTCCAATTTTATGTTCGCCATTTTCCATTTCCTTAGCCAAGTTTGGAAACATTTTTTTGAAGGTTTCCTTGTCCAACTCCATGTCAACACCTTCAAAGCACTGCCGTGTACTATTGGCGAAGCTATATTTAAGTGTCTTTGAAGGGAACAAAGCGCTTTAATGGATTCTCTTGAAGTAGTCGTTCCAACTCATGTGTTCTGAGGCCTATAATGCTATCTCCATATATCTCACATTTTTCTATTTCGTCAACTTCCTCTTGGCCTCGGACAACAATTTCAAATTTCACTTTTCCCGGAGATTCCGCGTATATGTGAAATGAAGTCTTCTTTCGGCCTCCCTTTGTTACTGCTGCCCACTCAGTATGCAGTATGTTAAAGTTATTGTTTTCCAAAACTTTCAGAATATCTGTGGTCTCATTATGGTATATTGTTATGTCTACGTCGCTTTCCTTATGGATCGTTCCACGCCAAACACTTCCAACTAAGAGCGGGTTATATTCCTTTAGAATTTTCATGGTTTTTAGGGCTTCTTGGCGCATCTTGATTAGGCGTTTCTTTCTGGCGACGCCTTCGTTTTCTTCCGCTATTTTGTCGAGTTCAATTGCAACTTCAAGGTTTGTTGGCAGAAAATGTGTTCCTAATGTCTCTGCGGCTTTTAGTTTCGCTTGTTTATATTCCTTTTCAGTTCCAGAATATATTAGGCTGGCCGCTTCCCTTGCAACTTTTCTGCGCAGTTTTTTAAGATCCGCATTCAATTTTTCACCGAAAAATATTGCCTAAAATTTAACGTTTGATTATTTGTTCATATAATTCCAAGGTTTTTTCAGCTATTTTATCCCATGTAAACTCATTTAAAACTCTTTTCCTACCGTTTTTTCCGAGCCATCGCTTTTTATCTGGGTTCTCTAAGGTGCTTGTTATTCCCCATGCAATATCTGCTGGACTGCTTGGGTTTATGTGGAAGCCACATTGTTCTTCACCGCATGGAATAACTATCTCTCGCATTCCGCTGACACCCGCTGCACCAACGACAACTGGACGTTCCATGCTCATTGCCTCTAGGGCAACTATGCCGAAGGGTTCGTAAAGGCTTGGGAAAACAGCAACATCACATGCTGCATAATGTAGGATTCGTTCCTCTTCTGGAATGAATTCAAATCGGAACTTTACAAAATTCTCCATCCTCATTGTTTTTACCAAATTAACCAAATAATCCTGTAAATCTCCTAAACCTACAATGACCAATTTTGCATTAGGAATTTTCTGCAGAATATGCGGCATAGCCATTATAAGTTTGTCAACACCTTTAACCCCAACAAGCCTACCAATGAAGAGAATCATTTGTTCCTCGTCTTTTATGCTATAGAATTCTCTAACTTTTTTGGCTTGTTCAGCACTCACCGTTTCAGGATTGTATTTTTGTGGGTCGACCCCATTGTAGCATACTTGAATTTTCTCTTTTGGGAAACCGAGTTTAATTAGTTCGTCTTTCATGGCGTATGAGACGGTTACAATTAGGTCAGCTGCTCTTGCACCGTGGAGTTCGATGTTGCTCACAACCTCAGACCCGTTTCCAAAGGTTCTTCCTTTTTCTGTTGAATGGACATGAAACGCGAATGGCAGTTTAGCCTCTTTTTTGATAGTTATGCCTCCTATTGCTGAGAGCCAGTCGTGGGCAACTACGATATCGTACTTGAAATTCTCCTTTTTTATTAATTCGTTTATGAGTTTTGAGGCGCTTAAATAGTTGTATACGAGAATTTTGGAGAATAGATGGATGCCTCTGCCCCATTTTTTAATGTCTTCTGCAACAACATCTGGAAGCGAATCTGAAACATCGATGTGTAGTGGACGGTGTATTTCTATGCCGCGCCAAATTTCCCGTGTGGGGAGGCTTCCCTCATCGTCGTTCATTGTGAAAACTGTGACGTCATAGTCCATTAAAACAAACTTTCTGGTTATTTCAGCAGCGTAGGTTCCTAAACCGCCCACTATCTTTGGCGGGTACTCGTAAACTAATACTGCGATTTTCATGTTTTTCTCCTTTTTACATTTTTGCGGGATACTGGTTTAAAGAGACACAGTTTATTATCATTTCTCGTCGCCATATTTTAACTTACTTTTGCAGTAGGCGTTTGAGAACCGAAAGTCTAAAAATGAATTGTACAAAATAATTGTTTTGAGGGTGTAAGCGTTATCACTACTTAGAATGTTAGCCTTAGAAACATTATGGATGCTAAACAACCTCTCAAAGCCGTGGTTAACTGGGTTAGGTGATATTGAACTAGCCAGGAAGGTTCTGCTAATTAGAGAGAAGATTGTCGGAAAAGAACTTGAAAAATGCATGAAATTATGAGAAAATAATGCGAAGAACCGGCAAACATAAAAAAGTGGGTAAGCGATAAACGAAATTTAAGCTGGTTCGAATCGTCCCTTAAGCTTCTCCAAAATCTGCGGTAGTGTTGTGTATTCCATCTCCTCAGCACCGAGCCGTGCAGGCTCAAATTCACCCATGCGCCGCAACATTGAAGCATATTCCATAGCTTCTTTTCTCGCCATATTGAAGGCGTTGTCATCGAACAGATCACTTATCATCGGTTTCCCTTCGTTATCGGTTGCAATTTTTCCATTTGAAATTTGAAGGCCTAATGCAACAACTCTTGGCGGGCCGTCAAAAACTGTGCACTTTGCATCTTTAATGCCTACAGGCATTATTGGACCCCAGTGGCTTCCGCGCATCCACCCCTCAACCAAATAACTATGCATGAATGGGACAAGTATTTCTCCAACAGCTGGTAAACCATGTTGGGCGCGGACGATCAGCACAGGGTCGTCTTTTCCAACGTATTTTCCAGCAATTAGAGATAATCGTGTCACGCTTCCCACAGCACATATCAAATTGTCTTTCGCTCGCCAAACCCGTGAAACCATGTACCTTTGTACAGTTCCGATGAGGGCGAGTAGTTCATACATTTCCTCGGGGCATTTCAAGACAACTTTCCTGTTTTCTAAGGTGTCCATAACTTCGAATTTGAAGCCGCCTGACATGTTTGGGTCAATTACAAGCCCAGCAGTGTTCATTGGATCGGCAAAGATGCGGAAAAGCGGAAAGTTAAAGGCGCCAGCGGAAGTTTTGTCAGCGGCAAAAACCACTATTGGGTCAGAACCTCTCTCTTCTATCTCCATCTCAGCCACGCCTGGGCCCATTCCACGAATATTGCCGCTGAACGCCGTCTTCAAGAGGTCTTGTCCAGCTCCATAAAGTTTTAACTCTAGGGCTTTTTTAGAGGCTTCTTGAAAAGTGTCCCAAGCAAGTTTGTGGATTTCCCTGTTCTCCTCTCCTCTTTCGTGCACCATAAGGAGCTGGAGATCATCTCCAACGTTAAAAACATAATAGCTGTTTATCAAACCCTCTTCCGAGGCCTTTTTCAATCTTCTTTCTCCAACACTCAACAACGGTTTGGGAACAACATGGTGTCCCGCTAACGAACCGACGTCGCATTTAATTAAGGAAATTGTTGTCTTTTTGACCATTTGCACCACTTTGGGAAGAGGACTCGGTATAGAGTTAGACTTTAGCTTTTAAAAGATTTCCTAAAAAACGGCGGGGAAATTATGAAATAATTAAAAAGTTTATATAGTTAAGTGGGAACCTTAATGGAAAAGCTGAGGGTTATATCCGCGAAGATACCTGAAGAAGTATATAAAGAAATGATTTTGCGCGTTCCAGAAGGCGAAAGAAGCAACTTTATCCGCGACGCAATAATTGAGAAACTTCAACAAACTCCTAGACCAAATAAAATTTTGGAATTGGAGCAAAGGCTTAGCAAAATTGAAAGGGAATTTTCGGAAATACGGAAATACCTTGCAGATTTAGAGTTGCTCACCTATGAGCGGGGAAAAACGAACCCCCATACTTTCTGCTTAGACGAAATAGATCACAAAATTATAGACTATCTGCTGCATTACAAAGGTGCTACAACCCCCGAACTAGCCGAGTACCTAAAAACTAACAGGTGGCTAGTTTTAAACAGACTCAGAAAGATGCAAAAGATTTCCAGAAAACAGCTTGGAAAATCTATAATAGAATATTATCCGGGCGAAAAATCTGGAAAGAAAAAAGCTTGGTGGATAACCGAAGAGCTAATTGAAACGTGAAAGCAAAAGTAGTTCCCATTCTATGGGCTGTTAAAAGCAGCAATAGTTAATTTATGAAAGCGTCTTAAACAATTGCAGAAGGGCCCGTAGCCCAGTATGGATTAAGGCGCCGAATCGTTGTATGCAAGGCGGTGCGCAAGCCTCCGGGCGTCGATGGGAGAGAGCCGGAGAACAGGGGTTCAAATCCCCTCGGGCCCGCTGAACCCTATTTTGAAAATAGAACTTGACCAAAAACGTACACAAAGTGAGTTTAAGATTGTTCAGAATTAAGTCTAAGGCTTATACACAAATTTGAACTTTATGTTTAATCGGTGATGGTGTGTTGGATTGTTCTATTTCGACGATTTTCTTCCTGATTTTAAGCCTGCTACAATTTCGACTTGTGTTGAGGTTACATTGAAGTGTTTGGCAAGTTTTTGATGAGTTCTAAGTTTGCCTTTTTTTAGGCTTTGAAGTTAATCCAACAACTATTTTGCTTTCTTCCACTTTAATAAGGTCTTCGTGGAATTTTACTTCAACTTCATATCGCAACATGTTCGCCTAGACTTGTTAATACCGTAATTATTTATGATCGTTCTTCTAAACCTTTCAACATTTGGTCTATGTCCTTTCCTATGTTTTCGCCTGAGTAGCCGCCCTCTAAAACAAAGAATGTTGGCTTTTTCAACGCCCCTATAATCTTTCCTATTTCTCTGTAACATTTTTCTGTTAACCCAAGCGAGGCAAGGTCTCCGGCGTGCGCATCAAATCCCGCTGAAACCGCTACTACTTCAAATTTTTCTGCGCTGATTCGGGTTAGGGCTTCTTTTAATGTTTTTATGTACAGTTCGTCTCCGCAGTTTGCCGGCAACGGATAGTTTAGGCAGTTTTTTTCGGAAGTATAGCCTGTTCCAGGATAATGCGGATAACGGTGCAGCGAAACATATACGACATTCTTGTCTCCTAGGAAGATTTCTTGTGTTCCGTTTCCGTGGTGCCCGTCAATGTCGAGAATCAATGCTGGCTTGCCAAGATGCCTAACAGCCACAGCAACATTGTTTATGTAGCAGAATCCCAACGTGTAGGCTCCTAATGCTGCACCTTTTATTCCAGCATGATGACCCGGAGGTCTCATAAAGGAGAAACCATTAACTTTGGCTGCTAGTATGGCTGCTCCAGCTGCAAGTCTCGCGTACTCGTAAATGTTTTCATAGGCGGGTGTATCTACATCCTCAACTAAGCCTTTTTTAAGTTTTTGAAGATACTCTCGCGAATGTACTTTCAACAAGTCTTCTTCTGCGGCTGGTTCAGGCGTTATAAACTCGTATCCTTTCTCCTTTAGGATTTCGTATGCCCTTCTAACTCTTTCTGGGCTTTCTATGTGCCAAGAGCCGTAGCTTAAACATTTTTCTGAGAAAACTATCTTCGTTTTCATAGCTTCTAACATCCCAGATTAGCGTAGAGTAACGCTTTTAACTAAAATATAACTTTGCCTCTTAAAGGTTTAGAGAAATTGGTGAATGCCTCTATGATTTCAGAAAATCCTTTCGCGGTGTTCCGCAGAGAATGTGAAACTGTCTTAGAAGAAGCGTTGAAGAAGGTTTTTCCAGAAGTTGTGGTTGTAAATTTGGCTTTAGAGAAACCACCAAACACTGATTTTGGTCAACTTGCCTCGTCAATGTGTTTTGAACTTGCTAAACAGTTCGGAGAGAAGCCTATTGTTTTAGCTGAGTGTATAGTTAAAGCGGTCAACAGGTCAAGATTTTCGCTGATAGAAAATGTCGTACCAGCTGGAGGCGGTTACATAAATTTTCATGCAAATTTTCCAAAGTTTTCGTCTTTAACCATTGAGTCTGCTGGGCAACTCGATGAGAATTATGGTCTTGTTAAAACAGATAAGCCGTTGAAGATTATTGTTGAGCATACGAGTGTGAACCCGCTTCACCCGATACATGTAGGTCAGGCTAGAAACCCGATGTTGGGCGACGCTTTAGCACGGATACTTAAGGCTAGGGGTCACAATGTCTCTTGCCATTATTACATTGATGATGTTGGCAGGCAAACAGCTGTTGTTGCTTATGGCTACGAAAAATTAGGCAGACCGAAGCCCAAAGAGAAGCTTGACCACTTCGTGGGCAAAATCTATACAATCACAAGTTGTCTTGTGGAAATCAACCGCCTAAAAAGAGAGCTTGAAGCTGCAAAAGCCGCAAGATCAGATGAGAAAGTTGCGATGATCAACAGAGAACTTGATGATTGGCTGTCTGTGGCGGTTGAATTGAAAGAGAAGTTTCCGGAGCTTTTTGAGAAGCTTTTGGAAAAAGTGAGTAGAGACGCAGACCCAGAGAGAGAGATTAACGGTTTGAATCGAGCTTATGAGGAAGGTGACGCGGAGGCTAAGCAAATTATTAGGGAAGTCAGCAAACTCTGCTTGCATGGTTTTAAGGAAACTTTGAGCCGCGCTGGAGTGTTCTATGATTCTTGGGATTGGGAAAGCGACTTTGTTTGGAGTAGTATGGTCGCCGAAGTATTACGCAAGTTGAAGTCTACACCTTATGTTTACACTTTAGGCGGAGTTTTGGAGTTTGACGCTGGAAAGGTTGTTCAAGAACTTAAGCTTAGAGAGAAACTTGGGTTAAAGGAAGATTATGAAATCTCTCCATTAACACTTGTACGTGCAGATGGAACTACATTGTATACGACGCGGGATATAGCCTACACTCTTTGGAAATTTGAAAAAGCGGAAAAAGTCATCAACGTGATTGGGATGGAGCAAACTTTGGCACAGTTGCAGTTGAAAATTGCCTTGCACGCTTTGGGTTACGGCAAGCAAGCGGAAAATTTTGTGCATTTCGCCTACAATTTGGTGACCCTTCCAGGCTATAAAATGTCAAGTCGAAGGGGCCGCTACATAACTTTTGACGAGGTTATGGACGAAGCGTCGAAACGAGCCTACGAAGAGGTTTCGAAGCGTTCTCCACATTTGCCAGAGGAGGAAAAAAGGAAAATTGCAGATTTGGTCGGTATAGGAGCAGTCCGCTATGCGTTAGTTGAGGTTGACCCCTCAAAACCCGTTGTCTTCACGTGGGATAGGGTCTTGGACTTCGAAAAGAATAGTGCACCATATATCCAGTACACGCATGCAAGAGCCTGCAGTATCCTGCGTAAAGCCGCTAGAAAACCGGAAAAACCCGCTTATGAACTGTTAAAGGAGAAATTGGAACGTGAAATAGTCTTAGCAATAGCAAGCTTTCCAGAAGTTTTTGTGGAGGCATCTGAATATCTTAAGCCCAATTTAATCGCTGATTTTGCAAATGCCTTAGCTGACAAATTCAACACATTCTACAATGCGTTTCCGGTCATAAAGGCTGAGTCGCCGCAACTGAGTGATGCACGGTTGGCTTTGACGGACGCTGTGAGGATAACGCTTCGGAATGTGCTTAATTTAATTGGGATAGCTGCTCCAGAAAGAATGTGAATGTGTTAAGGCGGAGCCTCCTCAATTATCTGTGCTGCTGTGCTTGTCCCTATTCTGTTGGCTCCTGCCTCGATCATCATCAAAGCATCAGTGTAGGTTCTTATCCCGCCTGCAGCTTTAACGCCGAAATCTTTGCCAACTGTCTGTCGCATCAGTTTAACATCTTCAACGGTTGCACCCTTTCCAAAGAAACCTGTTGAAGTTTTCACAAAGTCTGCTCCAGCCTCTTTGACAAGTTTACATGCAGCTATTTTTTTCTTCTCTGGTTAAGTATGCGGTTTCTATGATTACTTTTACAACAATCTCCTTGGACACGCGTTTCACTTCTGTAACAGCCTCTATGTCACGTTTTACAGCGTCATAATCACCTGATTTAAGCGCGCTTAGATTGATAACCATGTCAAGTTCTTCCGCGCCATCTTCCACAGCCTTAAGGGCTTCTAACGCCTTTATTTCTGGCAGTGAAACGCCAAAGGGAAAGCCTACAGTTGAGCATACTTTAATGTTTGAGCCTTCCAAAATTTTCGCTGCAAACTTCACGTAAATGGGGTTCACAACTGCACAGCGAAAACCGTATTTTATGGCTTCCTTGCAAAGTTTTTCAACTTCGCTTTTTGTAGCTGTAGCCCTAACAAGCGTGGAATCAATCATTTGCGCCAGCTCTTTTCGCGAAAGTTTCATTGTTCTACCTCCAGAATAGACTGTGTGTAAAAGCATTTAGAACTTTCTACAAACACTTAAGCTTACGACCGTTCATTCATACTAAACGTTCTAATTCTTTCAGCAAGTTTTTCCGGCTCTTCAGCTGCTTCACCATCCCACAAAAGATATGGAAGCGCCCAAGAATCCGTGAAGCTTGAGGCTTGTATTCCAGGTCTACTTATTATTCTCAAGTTTACATCAAAGTAATCTAAATGTTCGTCTGTAGGTCCAGACACCACGATGGCGTTAAAGCTTATATATCCCTCTTTATGGTAAAATCGCAAGATTCTCGCCATACCTTCTGCCAATCCAAGGCAGTCTTCATCTGTTAGTTCCAGTAGGCTGGATTTGCCTCTTACAATAGCTTGAACTTCGTTTGCTCCTCTAAGCGGGGCAAAGGGGACAAGCCATTCCACGCCGTTTGTTTCGAAAAGGTATCTTTCTCCATCTCTTTCAGCGGATAACAGGTCTGACCAGTAGCTGCTTTTGTTTTGTTTCCAGTACGTATTGCTTTTCTCAATTAACAATTTTGCCAAGTAAACGGGTCTGTCTCTGACCAAAACCTGCATATGAGGGTGAAAGATGGAGGAACCAGCCGGCGGCAAGTAATTAAAAGCGAAGACTGGATAACGTATTGAAGGTTCAACCTCCTTTAGCCTCTGCAAATACTTTAAGCTTCCTTTAAAACCGTTGAAAAACAGCTTTGCAGCGAAACTATCTAACTTTAGGTAATGTTCCTTTGAGAGAATCACCAAAATGCTTCTTTCGGCGTGTCCCAGCAAGTTTGGGATGACAACAGCATCTCCAACGAATATTCTTCCTTCAGCGAGGAAATCTGCCGTAAACATGGGCGTTTTACTTTGGATGTTTTCTGGGCAGAAGGGGCAGTTAACTCTTGTTTTCTCAATCAGAGAGTTCAATAAATTCTCGTCGGAAACTAAGAGTCTCTTTATGTAGTTTAGCATGCCTCCTATGACTGTGGTGTTACGTCCAGTTAACGGGTCTGTTCTATACTCGAAGGTTAATGTCTCTTCTTGAAAACCTTTCAGCGGGTTCAAAATTCTGGCATGTTTAACTGTCTTCTCAAGACGTATCGTGGCACACCACCTCGCACATGATCTATTTACTTTCTAGTCTGGTTATCAATGCGCTTATCATTATCGGCAGTATTATGGAGGCGTCGCCCTCGATCATTAGATGCTTTGCTTTCTCACTTATTTTACCCCAAGAAACAGCCTCCCTAGGTCTTGCACCAGATAGGCTTCCATCCCACTCGTCAGCCGTGCTAATGTAAACAGCATAATCTAATCCTCCTCGGAACTGGTTCCACCAAAGTGTGTGATGTTTTGATATGCCTCCGCCAATTATTAGTGCTCCAGTCTTTTTTGCATTAAAAACTATTTCGTTAAGTGCCGCGGAATCCTTCAGCAGGTTAAGCCTAAAATCATGTTCTTGAGAAAAAAGCCAAATCTGATAGCCGATTGCTCCGTCTGCGATGCCCGGCACAAATACAGGTATGTTGTTTTTTGCTGCCCAGTATAGGATGGAGCTTTCGTTGCAAATTCTTTTACCTATCTCTTGACAGAGTTCGCTTGTGGAGACTTCTTTAATGTCCTCTTGCCATAGCCTTTGAAGCAACGCTTGCATTTTCTCTTCAATTATCATGCCGTAACTTTCGTTGGGAACGAGAACATTTCCTAGCCGGTTTACTCCTTCCTCATGTAGTTTAACGTCGTTCATAACGAATGCCCCTCTGTAATATTTTTTCCAGCATCTCGCAACATCATGGTCAAGTGCTCCGCATGTGGTTATTACTGCATCGACAAGTTTTCTCTTAACAAGTTCCTTCAAAGCGCCTCTCGTGCCAGTCGCCACAAGGTTGCCGGTAAATGATAGAAACTTTACGCAGTTGTCCGTTTTAACCATGCGTTCAATTACGTTAACACCGATTGCCAGTTTTCCCGCCGTAAAACCCCAAGCCTTTTCCATTTGAAGAACGAGCTCGTTAACTGAAAGTTTCTTGGAAAAGTCGTAATCTTCAATTGCGGCTTTAAGCATATTTCTTAACTCTCCGTTTGCCATCCAGAATAAAACAGTGTAGGAGATAAATAGGTGTCGAATTTCCGTGTTAGTTAACTAGGAATTTTATGATTTTTTCGTAAATGTCTCTATTCCTTAGATCTTCATAACCTGCATAGATGCTCGGGTTATCATTAACTTCCACCACGACATATTGGCCGCCGAACTCTTTAATATCAACCCCGTACAACCCATTCCCAATTATGTTACATGCTTTTAAGGCAACTTCCTTAAGTTTCGCTGGGGTGTTCTCTTTTTTCATCGTCACTGTTCTACCCCAAATAAACGTTGGTTTACCCCTAAGCTTAACACCATGCTTCCATCTACCCTTTGGGATCATATACTTGCAGACGTAAAGAACTTCTCCGTCCAAAACGCCAACCCTCCAGTCAAAGGCTGTTGGCATAAACTTTTGCACAACCAAAACGTCGGATTTTCTGAAAAATCTTTTGGCAACTTCTCTGAAACTAGTTTCGCAAGCAACCTTCTCCACATACCTTGAAAAACTTGTGTAAGGCGCCTTCAACACCACTGGTTTTCCAAATTCTTTGAAAATTTCAACTAACCTTCTATGGTGCAGCTCGTCTTTAGTTAAGAAAACCGTTGGAATATGTGGGACATCGTGTTTTTTGAAGAGAGTATACAAGTGGACTTTATTGCCGCAGATTTTGATTGATTCAGGGTCGTCAACAACTCTCAAGCCCAGTTCCCATGCAGTTTTTGAGACTATGTAGGCTGTATAAAGCGGGTCGGTTGTGGCTCTAATGAAAACAGCGTCATAATTTGGTATGTCTGAAATTCTCTCCTTAAACATGAAACTGAATTCATGTCCCAATTTCTCCGCCGTAGATTTGAAATTCTGAAGGGCGTTTTCCTCTCTGGGGTCGGTGAAATTATACCTTTCCACAAAGCATGCTATCTTAGACAATACTTGGGTCACCGTGCCTTGACATCAGAAAAATCTCTTCTGAAATCAACTTCAAATCCAAAGGAGTAAGTTCCTCCTTCTTCACTGGTTGAAGCCCGCAGAGATACACCTTTCCATCAACACGTTGAGCATGTAACTTACAGATTGGAATTTTGAAAACCCCGTAAACTCTCTCTGAAACCTTCCTTGCATCACTTTCAAGCTCGCACTTTCCAAAAATGGACCTAAATGAGAAAATTTCGCCTCTTAAAGGAATAGCGCAAACTGCAAACTTGTAATTCATACTTAGGCTTTTCATCGCTCTATAAAGGGAACTTCTATTTTTAGCGATTTTAAATCCGTCATAGATGAGGGGATTCACAGCAAAAATAACTACTGGAAACCCAACTTCTGAAATTATCTGTTTCACAGAACTCGTCACTGTGTAAGACATCACCGGGATCCCCGCCTTGGAGGATCTAAGCAGAAAAATTGGAATTCTATTAGCGTCTATAATGTTTCCACTCGCTGGAATCACGTGGTTTCCCAGCGTTTCGGCATGCAAGGACACATAATATCCCATTTTAAGGTAACGATAATCATTGTTAATGTTGACTATGAAGTCTTTAATTGATAATCCAAGGAATGTGGACGGACTAACTATGGGAACGTTTGTTGTTAGGTCGATGTTTGATACGACCAGCACCCATTGGACACCAGATAACAAAACCACCGTATTATCGCAGTTATATTTAAAATTAACTGTGTGTTTATATCTAGGAAAAACAAGATAACATGAAAAGGGAGTCAATACGTATAGGACCCTAGAGGTCTTAGGTCCAGAACACGAGTTTTCAATAGTTAACGAAGAACTTAAAGCCTTACCCATCGTTGATAAAATCATAAAGGATTTCCATGGGCGCATCACAAACTTTGTTGAACAACCATATTTTACGTTTGGAAAGGAACTTCAGCTTCATGTAATGGAAATTAAGCCAAACAAACCCTTCAAGTCTCCAGAAACATTTGATAAACTCATGCATGAAGCAGTTTTAGACATGTTCGACTACTTGGAACGCAGATACAACGCAACTCTCTTAGGAACAGGAATGCATCCCCTACTAAAACTCGAAGAAACTGGAGTGTGGCCGCATAGACATAGGCAAATTTACCAAGAATATAGCAAAGTCTTCAACCTAAAACAGCACGGATGGCTCAACATCCAAAGTTTTCAACTGAACCTACCCTATTCCAGCGAAGAGAAAGGTGTGACTTTACACAATTTGCTCGCAAACTTATGTGCTTACTTGCCAGCTGTTTCTGCCTCATCCCCGATATTTGAAGGAAAACTTGGAGAAAACGTGGACAATAGACTTTCTTTCTACATGACTAACCAAAAGGAAATACCATCTGTGACAGGAGATGTTATCCCCGAGTATGTATCATCATTTAAGCACTATCAAAAAGAGGTTATTGGAAAATATTCGATGGATTTAGCAATGGCAGGCGTGGAAAACCCTCTTTTATACAAGGATTGGGTTAACTCAAGAGGTGTCATCTTCCGGTTTGATAGGAGAGCTCTGGAAATACGAGTTATGGACGAGCAAGAATGTATCAAATCAGATGTTGCTTTAAGCTGTTTTATACGAGCAACGCTAAGATGGATGATCCACGAAAAAGTCGAACCTTTACCACATGAAGTTCTTGTGAAAGACTTTAACTCAATAATAAGAGAAGGTTTAGATACAAAAGTCTTAAACCCGTATGGTCCAACAGCGCGAGATGTTTGCCTACACATCCTAAAAAAGGCTTTGAACTATGCAACTGAGGAGGAGAAAAAATTCATCTCAATAATATCTAAAAGAATCGAGCGTGGAAGCCTATCAGAAATCATACGCGAAAGAGTTCTCGAAAAGGCCAGAAAAACAGACTTCAAAGAAGCGGTGATCAGCATTTATTCAGAGCTTATAAAAAGTCTCATAAACAATGAACCATACTTCTAACACAAGAGGCATATGAAATGGCTGTAGAGACAAGGCAAAACAACTTCTTCAACGTTTGCGGCAAATGCAGAATCAACTGCTGCCAAAACGCAAGACCTCCAATAACAAACAAACGAAGAAAAAAGATAGAAGCATTCTTGAAAAGGCAAGGGATTTCCACCGAAAACTTGTTTGAGCAAAGAGCCTACACTTTCCCCAGGGAAGACGCTGAAGGCTACTGCATTTTCTACGACAAAAAAACTAGACGATGCAAGATTCATCCAGTTAAGCCAGAAACATGCGTAGCCGGACCAATAACATTCGACATCAATTTAGCTACACAAAAAATTGAATGGTACATAAAAATGGAGACTCTATGTCCTCTTGCAGGAAAACTATACAAAAACAAAGAACAGTTCCAGAAGCATTTAAAATCAGCAAAAAGGGAAATACTGCAACTTGTCCAAGAACTCGATTCAACAGCCTTATGGGCTATATTGAAAATCGAGGAACCAGAAACCTTCAAGATAGACGAAGACGAAATAGACAAAAATGTTTCAGACAAACTTCTTAGAATTTAAAGCCTACGCGCACAAGTCTAAAGTCTACATAGCCTTTAAAGTGGCGGGCCCGCTGGGATTTGAACCCAGGATCTCCGGCTCCGCAGGCCAGCGTCCTAATCCGTACTAGACTACGGGCCCAATTTTTCCTATCCGAACATTTATATATTTCTTTCTTATCTCCTATTTCTTGATGGACTTTGGAGAGGTTTAGCTATAGATATACACTTTCAAAGAGAGCGCTTAAATTATA
>Ga0315298_1002013_pt1 | contig 35877 bp, 28 predicted proteins | sample WHS_1_MG_FD_203077 | JGI IMG/M metagenome (GOLD analysis project Ga0315298, IMG submission 203077) | Extremophilic microbial mat communities from Washburn Hot Springs, YNP, Wyoming, USA - WHS_1_MG | ecosystem: Environmental > Aquatic > Thermal springs > Hot (42-90C) | place: USA: Wyoming...
TCCGAAAAGCCTAATACTCTGGCGGTCTCATGCAAGGGTTCTGGCGGCGGCGGCGACCGTTTTTCGATATCTGGTTGGGGGGGTTCAAACGCCCCAAAACGCTTTTCCAGTTTTTTGAGCCCCAGGCTCTGATGGACATCGGAGGCTTTCGCCGGCACCTCTCCGACCAGCAGGATGGCGCCGGCGCCCCGCAATCGGTACGCCATACCATGATCTGCCAGGGACTGGTGAAAATCCTGCCAGGTGGTGGCCGCCTTGGCTAACTCGGGGACGCGCTCCTGAGCCAGGGTCAATGCGGACTTTTCGCCTGTACGAATCTCCCGATCGCGGATGCGGCCCGGCTTGCGCGCCGGGGCTGGCTGCGGATCCGCGGTGCGCACTACCGTATCTTCCTGGACCTGGTATCGAGCATGGCGCTCCGGCTGCCAACCCTGCGCCGCTTCCATCCGTGCTACGGCTTTGAGGATTTCTTCGTGGGCGAAGGCAATGTGCCGGGCTTTACCGGTCAGGGGATCCACCCGGTTCAGTTCTACGTGCACATGAAAGTTATCCGTGTCTTCGTGTAATCCGTAAAAACATTGGTGCTGCGCCATATCCAGTTGCTGCATCAGGATGTCCACGGCCTGATCGACTTGTACGGGTGAAGGCCGTTCTCCCTGCGGCCAGGACAGCACGATGTGCTCAATAGGATCCTTGGAGCGTATTGCCTCCATCGCCAGAGCAATCATTTCAGCTTGCTGCGAGGGGAAGTCTTCGCAGACAAATCCCCGGCTGGCGAAGTACAGGCATTTCTCTGTGCCTTGGGTGTTTTCAGGGGCGGCGATGTATTCGGCCAGACAGGAGACTCTCTGGGCTTTGGAGGAGTGCGGCTTGGGATTCTGAATCTGGTTAGCGATCATGGGCGATCCTCCGGATGGCCTCTTGAATTTCAGCGAGCGTCTGAGCAGCTTCTCGGCGCAAAGCATGCTGATGGTCATCGGCCAGAATACAATGTTTGAGCAGGCCGCCCTGGCGGCGCAGCTCGTTGAGGAGGGTGAGATCCGATCGAGAGACGACGGCCAGGCCCAAAGCGCGGCGGCGGATATACTCGGAAACGGAGAGCCCGGCGGCCTGTGCCTGTTCAGAAAGCTGTTGCCGCTCTGCGGGCGATACGCGAAACGTCACCGGGAGCAGCGGCTGACCTATCGCTTTCCTCGCGAACTTCCCATTTTCATGATGCAGTTCATTCATGGCGACCTCCAAATGCAGGGGTCAAGGGGTATCCCCTTGCAGGAGAAAGAATGCGAATAAGGCGAAGCCGTTGAGCATTCTGTCCATCACGGCGGAAGATGGCGCAGCCATCGTAAGCGTGATGGCATCCTGTATACCTAAAATCATAGGCTAACAGAAAGCATAATGAAGATTGTAGCGCATTTTGTCTGGTTAAGTGTGTATCTATGTACATTCAGGATCAACCAGGTTGATAATACCAATAATAAGCCTATATTACAGGCTGTGATTCCAGCCACTTCGGAAGGCAACCATGGACCAGAAGCGTATTGTCATCATTGATGAACAGCTCATCGCCGCTATCCAGCAGGAAGTGGCAGAAATGCCAAGGGCAAAAGGGCCCAGGCAAACGACTAAAACAGAAGCCGTGCGCATGCTCAAACCGGCCCTTCTTGAGATGCTCAAGAAGGGGTACAGCTATAAGCAAATAGCCGACTATCTGAAGGGTAAGGGGTTGCCGATCAGCAGCGTGACCATAGCCAAGGAAGTGCCAAACAAGAAAACCACAGCAAAAACAAGAATGAGCGCGAAGCAGCTCGTGGAGGGAAACAAGTCCGGGTCTGAGCCTTTGGCAGAAGACAGCTCCGCAGCGCACACCATTCCACTGGAAGATGAAGAGGTTTGACCATGAAGTCGGTACTCTATTACATCGGCGGTGAAAAGGGTGGGGTCGGGAAGTCTTTGCTGTCTGCGGCCATCGTCGACTATTACCGCTGCCTGAATACCATGGTGGCACTGGTGGAAACTGATGAGAGCAATGCGGACATCGGTAAGACGCTCAAAGATGAGGTGCCAGTGCTGGCCGTGGATACACGAACGGAGCAGGCCTGGGAGAAGCTATTACCATTCGTCGAGCAGAACCCGGGAGTGGTGATCATCAACAGTGGGGCCAGGGATCTGACCGCCATCGGAAAGTATGGCGTAGATTTCCTGCCCGCCATCGCGCAAGCGGCAACCATGCGTTTAGTTTGCCTCTGGCCATTGAATGCCAAAAATGAGCAGGATGGGCTTCAGGGTGTGACCCGGTTCCACCGCCTCCTGCCCGAGACCCCCGTCATCATCATGCAGGGTGAGTGGGAAGGTCCTCTGGGCGATGATTGGCAGGGAAGCAAAGCCAAGGGATGGGTAACGGGCGTTGTTCAGGTGCCGATCGCCAACGATATGCTCATCAAGGCGATAAAAAACGGCCGTCGACTCTCCATGCAATCGGTAATCGACAAGGGTAATGTCCTGGAGAAAGCCAGTGCGAGTGGCTGGCGAACACGCGTGGCCACCATGATGGAACAGGTAGAGGCGTTGATCCCATGATTATCGAAACCATTTGGAAGCAATTGTCGGGTACAGTCCCGAATGACGATCTGGTGAAGCGTATCAACGCCACGGCAAAAGCCATCGGTATGGACGATGATATCGGTCTGCGCCTGCTGACGGTGATGGAATACTATCGGGCTATCTATGCCGGGGCGCCGGCCAGGATCACCAAAGCCGTCACGGACTCGGTAATAGAAGCCAAGGGGTTGGCCAAGGCGGGCATTGAACAAGAGATCGCTGGGATGTTGCCATCCGTAACGGAAGGTCTCAGTAAAGCCGTTGGCCAAGCGGTTCTGCTGCGCCGCGTGTCCATTAATGGCACGGTAGCCCTTCTGGCGGTCTTGGCGGTCATTGGTGGCGGCATCCTTGCCTGGAAAACCGCCTATGAAGCAGGGGCGCAATGGCAACACGGATTGGATGTGGGAAAAGTCGGCGTGCTCGCCCGGTATGAAGAAAAAGCCAATTCTACGGAGCGCTATGCGGCAGCGCTGGTGGCGGCGAATCAAGATAACAATATCATCCAGCAGATGGCAGAGTGTTCGGGTAAGGATATGGAGAAAATAAACTTCAAAGGAAAGTCCGCCTGTGTGCCTCAAGCCGGTGCTGACGGTTGGTACCTCCCGGAAATCCGCGGTGTGCCAACCCATAAGTAAGAGGGGGCCAGGCTTGCTGTTGTGCGTGGCCCATGGAATCGGCCGCCCCACAAGAGGGCTAATGGATCTGTCACCTGAATCCGTGAGTTCTTTCGGATGTTGAGCTTTCCAAGTGGACTTTGTGGCGCAGCTCTCGACGCACGGTTCAGCGATAAGCCTATCAGAGCGGTGAAATGGAACTGCAACTCGTGGTTTTGGCCCAGGAAACTGGGGTTTTTCGAGGAGAGAGTAAAACACCCCCTACCGATGGGAGGCATTCTCGATGAAGTTAGGTACCCAAGGGCACCTCGAAGAACCTCGGTTTTTGGGGTAGAACGGCGCGTAAAGGCTGAGTTCACCCCTGAGAAGGCGATTTCTGGCGGATATTCCCCTCTAGTTCCGCCTTTTCAGGCCAATTTCCTGAATTATGGACGTGCAGCGCCCCGAGAGAGGCCAAGCGGCGCATGTTGTAGATACCGTCCTGCGCACAATCATCCCATCCACCCCATCGCCATCCCGCCCGTCACTATTTTTATCAAATTCATAGGGGCCAAGAGTTTTTCGAAGTGCCCCTCACTGCGTACGCATAGATATGCTCGTCGTTGGATACCAGGGTGAATCATTCTCAAGCCAGGACTTGCGGTATCTCCGCCCAGCGGGTCGTATAGGCTGGGGATCGGTTTCCGCGGCGCATCCCCCATTCGCGGTCTGCCCGCAGGCCGGCGGTCCCGGGGTTGATTGAGCCGCTGCCGTAGCGTCCATGGATCCGGTCCAGGGTCTCCATCAGCTGCCGGCGACGCTCGCGTCCTGCCTGATCCTCCGCGTCGGCCATGGCAAAGAGGTCTCCCTGGATGACGCCTTCCGGACCCAGGTCCACCAGGAGAACGCCGGCCTTCGCGTACGAGAGGCCTGGTCGAAAGACCCGGCGCAGCCCGCGCAGGGCGACCTGAATCAAGACCAGCGTGTCGTTGCTGGCCTCGCGCAAGGGGACGGTAATGCTGCCGCAGTAGGGTGGAGGCCTTTGCTGAAAGGGGCTGGTGCGGATCATCACCCGAACCGCGCCGCAGACCTGCCGCTGCCGCCGGAGCTTCTGGGCCGCCCGGGTCGTATACAGGGTCAACGCCTCCGCCAGCCCCCGCTCGGTCGTGACGGATTGCCCGAAGGATCGGGAGCACTGGATTTCCTGCCGGGGCGGGGCCAGGGTTTCCAGGGCGATGCAGGACTCCCCGCGCAATTCCCGCACCGTGCGTTCCAGCACCACGTTGAAGCGGGAGTGGATCCAGGCCGGGTCGGCCAGGCGCAGGTCCTGGACGGTATGGATTCCCATCTTTCCTAGGGCCGCGGCCGACTGCCCGCCCACGCCCCAGACCTCTTGGACGGGCAACTCCGCGAGCAGGGCATCCTGCTCGGCAGCTGCGATCCGCGCCCAATCACAGACCCCCTGGTACCCCGGCCGTTTCTTAGCGAGATGATTGGCGAGCTTGGCCAGGGTCTTGGTGGGCGCCATGCCCACGCAGACCGGCAGCCCCAGATACTGGCGGATCACCCGGCGCATCCGCGCGCCCAGGGCCAACCGGTCCTCAGCGGCGACGCCGTGCAGATCCAGGAAGCATTCGTCGATGCTGTACACCTCCTGCAAGGGACTGAAGGAGGCCAGCAGGGACATCATGCGGTTGCTCATGTCGGCATAGAGCGCGTAGTTGCTGGACAGGGCCACGATGCCATGCGCCTCGGCCAGATCCCGGATCTGGAACCACGGCGTTCCCATGGCGATGCCCAGTGCCTTGACCTCGGCGGAGCGGGCGACGACGCATCCATCGTTGTTGGATAGGACCACCACCGGTCGTTCTTCGAGCCGCGGCTGAAAGACCCGCTCGCAGGAGACGTAGAAGTTGTTGCCGTCGATCAGGGCGAAGCTCATGAGGCCTAGACCTTGTGCAGCACCCGGGTCACCACCCCCCAGATGCAGAGTTCCTCTCCATCCTGCAGCACCCTATCCGGGAACTCGGGATTCTCGGCCACCAGATGGATGCGACCGCGGATTTTCCGCAAGCGCTTGACGGTCAGGGCCCCATCGATGGCGGCCACCACGATCCTGCCATCGCAGGGCGTGATGGCGCGGTCGACCAGGATCTCGTCGCCGTCGAAGATCCCGGCATCGCGCATGGACCAGCCGGAGACGCGGAGCAGGAAGGTCGCCTCGCGGTGGAGGATCAGATGGGCATTGAGATCGATCCGGTCCTCGACGTAATCATCGGCGGGGGAGGGGAAGCCGGCCGCGATGCGGGACGTCATGAGGGGAAAAATCTCCGCGCGGGGCCCGCCGAGGGGCAGCGGATCCGTGGCGATCAGCGGGCGTGCCGGAGACTCATGCATGGCGGGATTGCGCCCGGGGATCGAGGAGGTCTTGCCGATCGGTCGCGACGGCTCCCGATGACGCATGAAGGACCGGAGAGATCCGGACGGCAGGCCAGTCATGGGCATGATCGGCGTCCGGCGCATATTGCGGGGACTGATGCCCCAGCCACCAACCAGCCATGGGTCCCAGAAAAAGAATGGCCGCCCAGGTACGCCACTGTTTCCGACTCCAGATTGCCAAATTCATTTCGTCTGTACTCCCTTCCAACCAGATACTGTAAATATATACAGTACTCGGGGAATGCCTGGCAAGAGGCGCAGCCCTCCTATCCCGACGGCGAGGATGCGTTCCAGGGAGCAATGCATTCCGGGCCGTCATGGGCCGCCCGGTTGACCCTGGGAGAGACGGGGACGATTTCCCAGGGGAAGGTCTCCGGCTGGAGACAGGGCTGCAGATGGCTGCGATGGGCCTTGGGGTGCCACCAGATCGGCCAATGGCGCGGATCCAGCACCAGCGGCATGCGGCCATGGACCCGCGCCACGGCCGGGAGGGCGGGAACGGTGAGGATGGCGAAGGTCTCCTCTTCGCGGCCATCCGCGCGACGATGCCGGTCCCAGATACCCGCCAGGGCGAGGATGCGATGGTCCTGCGCGCGCAGGAGCATGGGCTGCTTATCCGCAGGATCGTCGGGATCGAAGGCCCATTCGTAAAACCAGTCCGCGGGAATCAGCGCGCGTCGGGAGCGAAAGGCATCGCGGAACAGGGGCTGCAGCGTGATGGATTCCGCACGGGCGTTGATGGGAAGCACTTTACTTTGCGCGCCCCAATGGGGGATGAATCCCCAGCGCATGGGCACCAGTTCCAGGCTGAGGTCGGCGGCCAGACGGAGGACCGGATGCACTTGCCCGGGTGCCCGATTGTAACTCGGGGGAAAAAGCTCCAATTGGCGGAAAGCACCCCATTGCCGGTGAAGATCCTCGCTGCTGCTGATGAAGCCATAGCGGCCACACATAACGCCTCCAGACGAATACAGGCCTTGCCAGCCATGCTACCATTTCCCCAGGGTCAGCGGAGATCCGCTGCGTCAAGAGTCCATTTTCCAATGGCCAAACCGGAGCGCCAAAAGCAGGACACCCCCAATGAACTGCTCGGTGGACTGATCGAACGGGTCACCTTCCATAACGAGGGAAGCGGCTTCTGCGTGCTGCGCATCAAAGCCCGCGGCCATAAGGATCTAGTCACCGTGGTGGGGTATGCGGCCACGGTCACCGCCGGTGAATGGATCACGGCTTCGGGCATCTGGATCACCGATCGCGATCATGGTCAGCAGTTCAAAGCCGCCTTCCTGAAAACATCCACCCCGACCAGTCTCGATGGCATCGAAAAATATCTGGGTTCGGGCATGATCCGGGGCATTGGTCCCGTCTACGCCAAAAAGCTCGTCAAGGCGTTTGGGGATCAGGTGTTCACCGTCATCGAGGATACCCCGGAGCGGCTGGCCGAAGTGGAAGGCATCGGTCCCATTCGCCGGGAACGCATGGTCAGCGCCTGGGCCGACCAGAAAGTGATTCGCGAGATCATGCTGTTTCTCCACACCCATGGAGTGGGTACCGCACGGGCGGTACGCATCTTCAAAACCTACGGCACCGATGCCGTTCGGGTCATGACGGAAAATCCCTATCGGCTGGCCCGGGATATTCATGGCATCGGTTTCAAAACCGCTGACGCCATCGCCATGAAAATGGGTATCGAACCCCATGCGCCGATACGCGTCCGGGCAGGCATCTCCTATGCCCTCATGGAAGCACGAGACGAGGGGCACTGCGGATTGCCGCATGAGGAACTGATCCCGTTGGCCGAAAAGTTGCTGGAGGTCCCGACAGACGCCATCGAAAGCGCCATTCAGGAAGAATTGCGGGAAGGGACGATCATCGCCGATCAGGTGCAGGACGCCGATTGCGTCTTTCTGGCCCCCCTCTACCGCAATGAACAGGGCATTGCCAGCCTCCTCAAGCAACTCTGTGCGGGCAAAGCCCCGTGGGCGGGCATCGCCGCCGATGTGGCCATCGATTGGGTGCAGAAGCGTCTGAACATCGCTCTGGCGGACAGTCAGCAATCCGCCATCCGCATGGTGCTGCGGGAAAAGGTGGCGCTGATTACCGGCGGCCCGGGTGTCGGCAAGACCACTCTCGTGAACGCGATCCTGAATATCCTCGACGCCAAGAAGCTGCGCATCGCACTGGCCGCTCCCACCGGACGCGCGGCCAAGCGCATGAGTGAAACCACCGGCAAAGAGGCCAAGACCATCCACCGGCTCCTCGAAATAGACCCCAAGGGCGGCGGATTCAAACGCCGGGAGGAGTATCCCTTCGACATCGATCTGCTGGTCCTGGACGAATGCTCCATGATCGACGTCCCCTTGATGCACGCCGTCCTCAAAGCCTTGCCGCCCCAGGCGGGACTGCTGATGGTGGGCGATCCCGATCAGTTGCCCTCCGTAGGCCCCGGGCAGGTGCTGGCCGATCTCATTGCCGCCAAAACCATCCCCGAAGTCCATCTGACGGAAGTCTTTCGCCAGGCCGCGCAAAGCCGGATCATTCAAGCAGCGCACCGGATCAATGCGGGCCATGTACCAGACCTGGGCAAACCGGAGGGACAGAGCGATTTTTACTTCATCGCGTCGGATGATCCAGGAGAAGCGGCAGAAAAACTCGTCAAACTGGTCACCAGCCACATCCCACGTCGTTTCGGTCTGGACCCGCTGCAAGATATCCAGGTGCTATGCCCCATGAATCGGAGCGCACTGGGTGCCCGCGCCCTCAACGACGCCCTGCAAACTGCCCTCAACGGAGACAGCGCTCCGGTCGTCGAAAAGTTCGGCCGGCGTTTTGCCCCTGGCGACAAGGTCATGCAGATCCAGAACGACTATGAAAAAGAGGTTTTCAACGGCGACATCGGATTTGTCCAGGACGTGGACATCGAAGAAGGCACCCTGATCGTGGACTTTGAGGGCAGGGCGGTCAGCTACGGATTCGGCGAGCTGGATCTTCTGCAACCAGCCTATGCCATCACCGTGCACAAGAGTCAGGGTTCGGAGTATCCTGCCGTAGTGATTCCCATGAGCACGCAGCACTACCCCATGCTGCAGCGCAACCTGCTCTATACTGCTGTTACCCGAGGCAAGCGGCTGGTGGTGCTCGTGGGCCAGAAAAAGGCAGTGGCTATGGCGGCGCGAAATGGATCTGGTAAGCGGCGCTGGGCAAAGCTGCGGGAATGGATGCAGTAGCCTGGGGCGAGGGAAGCGAATGGTCGCAAAAGACTGATTGTGGTCATTGGATTGCCCAGATACCTGCTCAACAGGTATTCCAGGAATCGATTACGTAGTGGATGACTTGGCCCGCTGAATTACACTATGATCTTTCTATCATGGCATGCCAGCAGGAGAGACCACCTTGGCGACGACACGACAGACTGGACAAGTGGCAATGCGGGAATGATAAGCCCTACCGTTTTGTTTCAAAACAACCCTCTCCGGCCGGCAGGCGGAGAACCAGCAAAATCGGGCCATCCGTCCAGCTGGGATCAGCGACTATGCAACAGCATAATGCAAATTGTCTGGGTGATGCCTGCTTGGGCATCAGCTGCGGAGCCGTCTAAGGAGCCATCATGAAGCGTTTTAATGTGGTGATACTGAGAGAAGATGGTGGCGTCGAAGTCTATCCAATGAAGGAGTGGCTACGGCGAAACCCAGACCACCTCCCTGAGGGGATCGATCCAACCTTATCCACCTCCCATCAATTGCGTAATGCGCTGAGGAAAGACGGATGGACGGTGCAAGAAACACCGACTGAAGAACGATTACTCATGCCTGGTGTCAGTCGGCAGGAGGGGGCAGTTGAAGCGATCCTCGGTGCAGATGGTGTGCGCGATGATGACGAAGAAACTGACACTGCATTTGGCCTTGAATATCAATTGCGCGATTTTCTTGCCCAGAATCTTTCTGCAATTCCTGTGGAGGGTAAAAGACTGCAGCTTTATGTGGATCTTCAGGGACGCGACGGTGTGGAGTACCCGACCGCAGTTGGTTCTATCGACATTCTCGCCGTAGATGATAATGACAATTTCGTAGTGTTTGAACTAAAGCGCGCTCGCAGTCCTGACCATGCCATAGGCCAACTCTCTCGTTACATGGGATGGGTGTCCCAAACGATAGGGCGGGGGAAAGAAGTGCGTGGGGTGATCGTGGCGAAGAAAATCAGTGAAAATCTGCGCTACTCGGTAATAGTGGTGCCGAATGTTAGCCTCTACGAGTATAAGGTCAGCTTTGAGCTAAAACACGCCAAGCATGCGGTGAGGCAACCTGATATTTCTGACGGGTATATAGATGCGACAGAGTGATACAAGTCGTCTTGTATATTTTGATGAGCCTTTGCGGGTCAAATTTCCCGCTGAGCGCAGTGAAATCTAGCAAGGAATCCGTCCGGAGGTCGGAAAACTGGGCTGAAAAGCTCAAAACAGAGGGAGAAACCGGCCCAAAACGGTCATTCTTGAGCCGTGAGTTGCTTTGACGCGCCACTCGGCCAAATTTTTAGGGGTTGATCGAGGTTCCCTATAATATAATCGCTAAAAACACAAACATCCCAGCATAAGCCAGAACCACGGATCCAGTACCAATTCTTATTTTAGGAGCATGAGATGTTGGCCATTCAGAAAAAATACGCCGATTATTTGCGTGAAATTGAAAAAATGCTCAGCGAAGAAAAATTCGACCGTGATCAAACCCTACTTGAAAGAGTGCAGGAGACGGAATTGGTGGTGCCGGTTGTGGGCGCATTCAGCACAGGTAAAAGCTCGCTGCTGAACGATATGCTTGGGAGCGAGGTGCTTCCGGTGGGTATCGCGCCTGAAACCGAACTTGCGACAGAGCTGCGTTACTCTTCGGAACCGCGCTTGATGGCAGTGCGGCCGGATGGGAGCGAGCAGGCATTTCCGGTGGAAGCGCTGCGCGCGAATGAGTGGCGCGGAACCGAATTTTCACACCTGCGTTTGTATCACGACAGCGAATCGCTGCGCCTAATGGAGCCATTTGTATTGGTCGATATGCCTGGATACGGCTCGTCCCTTGAAAAACATAACCAGGCTATCGCCTATTACCTGCCACGCGGAGTCCATTTTATCGTCGTGACCAGTGTGGAGGAAGGTACGCTAAGTCAATCCGTTCTGCGCAACATGGAGGAACTGGAGCGTTATGGTACGGGATTCTCATGCGTATTGAGTAAATGCAACCTTCGCACAGCCAGTCAGATTGAAGAGGTACAATTGCACATCGACGAGCAACTTGCCCTTTATTTCAACGATACGATCAAGACAGTAGCTATAGCACAGGGCGAAGGGGCGAAGTTTGTCGCAGCGGTGAAAGAGCTCAATGCCAATGCAATAGTTAAGCGTTTGTTCCTCGATACTCTAAAGGATCAGAGTTGCGATTTGCTCGATCAGATCAATCGTAGCTTGAGTGCCCTGCAAAAAAGCGATGAAGAGAACCAAAACGCCTTGAAGGCGCTGGAGCAGGCATTGGAGGGCCTAGTCGCGAAGCGCGAGGATATGAAGGAACAGGTCAGAACGCGCTATTCGCAAAGATTGATCGACCGCGCGATTAAAAATGTCGACGAAGCTTTGCATGACGCACTGGATGAACTAGTCGGCTATGCGCAGTCGCCAGACCCTTCCCGGTACCTTGGCAACGCCGTAGCGGAAATTGTGCGCAGCAGTCTGACACAAAGCATGCGCCTGGAAGTCAAACGGGTCAGCGACGAGATCATCAATCAAATATCGAAACAACTGCCGAATTTTGATATGCAAGCCCTGGCCTTTGGCGACAATACCTGGAGCCAGGATTTGACTGAAAAGGTCAAATTAGGGTTACAACATGGTAGTGCAACGCTGGGCGACTGGTCGGCGCGTTTGAACGAGCATTTGCAGGCAAGACAGCAGTTGCCGGAAGCCAGAAACCGGCAACTATTTAGAGCGGTGGCGACAACGCTGGCCGTGACAACGTCTTTCGTCAGCCCGGTCATTGAAGTGATGATCATTTTTCTTCCGGAAATACTTGCCTTCTTCTCTAAGGGCAACGCCCGGCAGAAGGCGCGTCAGCAAGTACGTGATAAACTGCTCAACGATGTGTTTCCGGGCGTTGAATCGCGTTTGCGCCAGGAACTGCCCCAAATGGTGCAGGAGCAGCTCACGGCGGCCTTGCAAGAAATCAATCGCCAGTTTGAAAGGGAGATTGAGAAACAGAAGAGCCTCGTGGAAGTTGTGCAGCAGGAAAAACGGGCCAAAGCGGAGAGTATCGCGGAAAGAGAACAGGCGCTGACGGTGCTGTTTCAGCGCATCCAGTCGCTAGCGCAAGACTATTTGTACGCCTGACCGGGAGGGTTAGAGAATGGATTGCAACGAAATCGTTGAAATTAGCAAGAAACTTCACGACATCGCCGATGACGCTAGGGACTTGGTAGGCGACGAAATCAGCTCGCTTAAGCGCGAGCTCCGTATTGACCCTCCGGTCAGGCTGAGAGAGGCGTTCGATGCAGTCATAGATGATAACCGGCTCCTGAACATTGGCATCGTCGGTCGGGTAAAGGCGGGCAAATCCACGCTTCTCAACGTTCTGTTTTTCGATGGCCACTTAGTGCTGCCTAAAGCGGCGACGCCGATGACGGCGGCGCTCACCACATTGACCTGGGGTGAGCGGTTTGCCGTTTCCGTGGATTTCTACAGTGACGAGGACAGACGCCTCATTGCGGAGCGAAACGATGAGTACGAAAGAGAGTTCAACAAGAAAAAGAACCGTATACGGGAAGAATTGTTGAAGAAGCAGGGCCGGCTGGGAACAAGCAGCGAAGATGATCAGCGGATCGACGAACGGGCTGAAAAAAGGGCACTGCGTGAAATGGAGAAGCACGTTGAGCTGGCTGCTGCGCATGACCAGCTCGAACGGATGCGTCAATCGTCGCTTGATCCCAATCGACTTGATGAGTACAAAATGTTCACTGCAGTTGACGCAAATGAACTGTCGAAAGTTCTGGGCGAGTACGTGGGGGCCGAAGGTCAGTTCATGCCTTTTACCAAGTCCGTTAACGTCGAGATGCCGCTAGACAGATTGAAGGGGCTGCGCGTCATCGATACCCCTGGCTTGAATGACCCCGTTCAGTCTCGGGAAGCGCGCACGGTTGACTTGCTAAAAATCTGTGATGTGATTTTCATCATCAGTCCTGCCGGTCAGTTCCTCAACGAGCAGGACGAGATCCTCATGTCTCGCATTACCACTAGGGAAGGCGTCAGGGAAATTATGCTGGTGTCCAGTCAGGTAGATTCTCAACTATTCGGTAGTGAGAAGCGTGCCGACCTGAACGAAGCGCTAAACTTCATCGGCGATGAATTATCCAAGCGCGCACGAGAAGTGCTCGGACATTTATCTACCGAAGTTGGTCCAGTATTCGACACATTGCGGCAATCGGTGCAGGATAGCTTGCTGCACAGCTCTGGCATATGCGAGGCGCTTCGCTTGCGATTCGATAAAAGGGAAACCTGGGATGATGGTGAAAGACATGCCTGGAAGCTTCTAGCAGAAGGTTACCCCGATTACTTTCCGACGGAGAATGCAGACCGTTCACTCAACAGCCTGAGTAGGATCGCCAATGTCGACGCGTTGCGTGTCGCAATTAATCGCGTAGCTGTTCGCAAGGACGAAATTACGCGTAAAAAGCTTGCTGATTTGTGTGCAAGCGAGGCCCGGAGTTTGGAAAACTACCGGGACAGAATGATTCAGCTGTTTAAGGATCGCATTAACCTAATTCAGAATACTGATACCGCCAAACTCAAGGAAACTCTCAAAACAATATTAAGGAATAAAGAAGTATTTTCCTTGAAGGTACAGAAAGAATACGATCGATGTAAGCAAGACTATATAAGGGAAATGCGGGTAGAGGTTGATGAAAAAATAAATAGCATTTATAGCAATATGTTTGATAATTATAAAGCTAGCGAGGAGGTGTATACGCGCAAATATACGCAACCGAAGGGCGGCGCGTTGAATTATATTGCACGTGTATTTTCGCATGGCGGTATAGAAGAGAAAAGCGAAAAGGAGTTGAGAATCAGTACTCCTCAAGTTTTGGGAGCGATAGAAGATTTTATACACTACCTCGATAGGTCAATAGATGAGCTTTTGTGGGAAACTCGAAAAAATATGGATAAGGATTTATTCAGAATATTGGTCGGGTTGGCAAACGAGCTATTGGATGCGGAAGACGGTCGTGACATGGACGCGATTAGGGCGGTCGACTCGGTGATGAATTCGATACTAAAAAAGGCACCCATTTTTGATGTGAGCATTCCGGATAAACTGCGAGGGCTAGGTACGGTAGAGAGCGATCAAGCTAAGATCTTTCGAGATGAAGTGAACGAGTTCATGCTAGGGCTGAAAAGAAAGGCAAGAGACCATGCGCGCAGGTTTATTGAAGATGTTGATAACTCGATATCTGGTGACTTGTCGGGCGATATCGTAAAAAAAATTGAAGAAAGGGTAAATGCGCTTAAAAATCAAATCGAGTGCTCGACACAAATCGTTGCACGTTTGGAGCGGTTTCTCAAACGCGCAGAAGCAGTAGCAGTCGTTCGCTCTTGAACATGCCGGGGGTCAGCGATCGGACTTACGAGCTTGTTACTCGGCTTGCGAAGTTTTGGACGTTCAAACGTCGCGCAATTGCTTCCGAACTAACCGAGCAGTTGTCTGTGATACAAAAACAACTGGACGACTTAATCGAAGCTAATGGTGCACTATCCTCAGAGCTTCACGCAGCCAGGAGAAGATCTATTAGCCTTGAATCTACTCTCGCTCAAGAGAAGGCCAAAAAAGCCTCATTGCATGAGCGTAACGAAGAACTAACTGCAACTAATACAAAACTGGCGGAAGAACGGGAGAGACTTCGTTTGATAAAGTCCCTGTTATCTGTCGAACAGCAGAAAAATGATGAGCTAAAAAAATTAGAGAAGCTCATAAACGAAGAATATAGGCGCTTTGCCGCTGAGGAATCCTCGCTCGTGGATGAAGCGCGGGCTGCGTTTGACTTGATGGGGGTATTGCACGACGTGAAACTGGTTGTCGGCATGCCTGGGCTGCTGGATAAAATTAGAGTGGCCGTTGCAGGCGGCTTCAGCGCAGGCAAGTCCACCTTCATCAACAGCCTGATTGCAAAGGGTGGTGTCAAACTCGCTGAAGGCATTACTCCGGTCACCGCTGTTCCGAGTTATGTCATGCGGTCGGAGAAGACAAAGACGCGCATCAGAGCCTATTCGCATTTTGGTGCGTTCACCGAAATCGATGAAAGCACGTACGCCAGGCTCAATCATGATTACATGAAAGGTTTTGGATTCGATTTGCAGCGGATCATGCCTTTCGTCGCCTTGGAGACTCCTATGTCGGACCTGTTTGGGGTATTCAAGCATCTATGCTTCGTAGATACCCCCGGTTACAACGCGGGGAGCGGTGCCGGTTCGACCGGATGGGACCGTAAAACGGCGCACGATGTGATCAGAGAAGCCTCTGCATTGATATGGGTGATGAATATCACGGATGGAACAATCGGATCAGACGGAATTAGTTTTCTAGAACAGTTTCTATCGCAATGCGACTGCGATCAGGAGCATATGCCGATTTTTGTAGTATTAAACCAGGCAGACAAAATGCCTGAGAGCGATATAGTCGCGGTTATGGACGAGGTCAAAGAATTGTTGGACGATGTCTCTATTAGCTGTAGGGGCATATGCGCCTATTCTTCTACAAAGAAGGAAGTATATACGAATGGAATCGGGATGGAATTGAGCGAATTCTTATCTGAGATTAATAAAATAAAAACCAACTCTATTGGGAATATAGTCAATCGCATAAAAAAAGTGTTCGGTCTTTACAGTCTCGCGATCTGGGCGGACATCGGGTTGTTAGAAAAGCGTATAGCGGAGTTAAATAGTATTAAGATGAGAGCGCTTCAGATTGGTGGGAGAGAGTTGCACAAAAACATGACTACGATTTTTAATGAACTAGAAAAAGATCTCAGCAAATCAAGCGTCGAGCATTTGAAAAAACAATTAGTTGAATGTGATCGGCTTAAAGATGAAATGATTAAATCGGTCGAGAATGCGATTCTGACAGCCATCGAGACAGAGTATCACTCTGTAAACAGGCTTTGAAAGTTCGTTGAAGTCATGATAGCACGGTCGCATGTTGTCGTACGTATCTCTTGGAAACTCCCCTTCTGGTCGTGCAAGCGTCTCCAAGAGCTTCTACCCCCGGAATTGGAACTCCACCGTGGCCCGATAGGCCAGCATCCGACGAAGTGCGTTGGCTGGACGCTTAGTGCGCCGGTACATACTGGCGGGAACCTCGAAAAACTCCCAATGCCCGGCTGACATCTGATAAAATATCGAGAGCCAGATAGTGGGGGAGATGCTGAGATGATCGCACACAAGACCGCCATCAAGAATGATCTCTTTGCCGGGGATAGGCGGGCAGAAGAGGTGGACGCCCTCTCTATCCCACCGAGGTCATGGTGCGGATCCTGGGTTCTTCGACGTTTTGGGTGGGTAGTATGGTGGGGTTACCGTTGACGTTGGGGGCCGCGCCGATCCCGCACCTATCAGATCGATTAGCATTGAGCCAGTGGCTTCGACGTTACGCATCGGCGCGGATCGCTGTCTTCTCAAGGACATAGATTGCGGTCTCCAGGTGAGTTGGTGCCGCGGCGACCCTTTCCGTCGCAGACACCAAGGCCGACACACTGACAGCAGCGACAGAAACAGGCCAAAGAGAACCCACTCAAAACGTCGAGGAACCGGATCCTGGTGGTCAAGCGGCTGCATGGTCAGTCGGATGAGCAGACGGAGTTTCATCTGCTCGATCGGCGCAGCTTTCAGCGCTTCTGCGCCCTGGAGCACTCTCTCAACATCCCTGACCGTACCACGATCTGGAACTTCGAGAACCGTCTGGGTGTGGCCGGAGTGGAGGCGCTCTTTACCGAGCTGGATCGGCAGATCCGAGCCCATGGCTTGGAGGCGCGTACCGGACAGATCATCGACGCCACTCTGGTGCCGGCCCCGAAGCAGCATTTCACCAAGGGCGACAAGGAAATCCTGGAGCAGAACGCGGTCCCTGTGGACTGGAAACCGGCCAAGCGGCGGCAGAAGGGTCTGGATGCCAGTTGGACCAAGAAGCATGGCAAGTCCTACCACGGCTATAAGTTCACGGTCAGCGTGGACCGGAAGCACAAATTCATTCGCCAGTGGATTGCGGATACGGCGAAAGTCCACGATTCCCAGCACTTGGAGGCGGTGCTCGACGACTGGAACACCAGTGCCGAGATCTACCCTGATAAAGGGTACATCGGGGCAGAACGGGAGGAACGCTTGCGCGAGCAGGGCTTCCGCCCGCACATCCAGCGCAAGGGCCGTCCGGGGAAACCCCTCTCGCCCCGTCAGGAAGGGCGCAACCGGCGTATCGCCAAGGTCCGCGCGCGGGTGGAGCATGTCTTCGCGGCCGTCTCCCAATGGGGAGGCAAGCAGATCCGCACCATCGGCCAGGCCCGGGCCACCTTCGCCATGGGCATGATGGTAGTAGTCTACAATATGCGCCGTTTGGCCCTATTGGGGGCGTAGTGCGCCCAGAATTCAGGAAATTGGCCTGAAAGGGCGGAAATAGAGGGGAATATCAGTTAAGTATCGCCTTCTCAGGGGCGAACTGAGTCTTTACGCGCCGTTCTACCCAAAAACCGGGGGTTCTTCGAGGCCCCTTTACTGCGGCTTCTCGCCGTCAATCCGGCGATGCGATATATCGTGACCTTCAGACCGCGGCGGGATAGGGGATGAAGGGTTGCCCACCCCTTCCATGCGACTCAGAACCCAACCCAGGATGTTTTGTCCGGGGGGGTTGATCCGGTCGACCCGTAGCGATTCTCCATCTAGCATCAAGGCGAAATCGCCAATCCTGTCTGAGGAGCTTGTGTCGGGCAGTCCGCAAGGGGACTGCCCATTCATCACTACGAGCCACATTACCACGGTGTTTTCGTCCATGTAGAAGCGCAGGCGTTGCGCCTTGGCATACTCCATGGCCTTCTCGTCCAAAAAAGACCGGTCCAGGCGCACCATTCCCTTTGGGTATTGATGCACCTCACCCAGAGAAAAAACCGGAACGTCGCAAAGGTCGCTATGGGCGTCGCCGAGATCCAGCCGATGGCTCAGGACCGCCCAGGCACGTTGACAGGCTTCAGGATGAACCGATGCCGCCGATGTGCCCGATCCCTCGCCTTGGGGCTCCTCCGCTGCCAATTCGGGCAGCAACCAGGACTCGGTGTCGATATGCAGGGATTGCCTTAACCAACGCGCCCAAGCGTCTATCTCCGGATCGCTCTTTATCTTTTTTGCATCCGTGTTCATAAAAAGTTGGGCGCTTTCTGCGGCGGGAATATAGAGCTGTTTCCCCCCGAGGTTGTTGGCGATCCCGTCGTATGTTTTTCCGTCGGCAAACCGGTACAGCCGTTCATGCCGACCCAGGGCCGGCCAGCGATCGCGCAAGAGCGGATAATAATCCGGCCGCACGGACAAGAGGACCTGCCGTGCGTCGCGGGACCGGCTGCGTACATGAATCCATTCACGTCTGGGGTGATCCGCTTCGGTGACCAGCTCCCAGGCATCCTCCGGTCGCAGCTTCTCGGGAAGACGTGCGAAGGCCTCCAGGTGATGGTCCGAAGCGATGCGCCATACATGCAGCCCTGGAGCCAGTCGCAATGTGCCATCCACCACCTCCAGACCGGACCAGCGCAATAACTCCTCGAGCCTGGCATTGCTGATGGTGCGATCGCCGCGCAGCAGACCCATCAGATTGGAACGGCCGAGTCCGAAGCGACGGGCCATCTCCGCCAGGCTCCATGGCGATAGCGCATAAAAGTCGGATAAAGGCTCAAGGCTGACCGGATACGTAAGCGCGGGACGTGGCATGGCAAAACTCCTTTGTATAGATGGACGCAAGAATGAAGCCCACCAAGCGGTGAGTCTACATCCCTCGAATGCACTATAGTACATTCAATTTGACTGATGTGCACTATTTTGCTATTATGGTGCCTATGCGGACCAGTAGGTCCACACAAAGGAGCCCCCAAATGCTTGTGTGCTACACCGACCTCGAAAAGCGTTTACCTCGACTGTTGGCGTGTCTGGAGGAGCTGTGCGAGAGCATGGACGACGATGGGAAACCGATACCTCGCTGGATCAGCCGAGGACTCCCGTGGATGCGCGCGGTCACCCGTGAGTATGCCGGACGTCCGGCTCTGGACTGGCCGGATCTGCAGCTGGGACAAGCCCGGCGCTTTGCTCTGGAGATGGTGATCGCCTGTACGCCCGAAGGCGATCTGGCCGAGGCGGTTCGGAAAGAGGGCTGCTGGAACTATCCAGAAGATTTTGCTTGGGAGTGGGCGAAGGCGGCGGCGCAGCTCGGTTCGCCGCTGGGGGAACTCTATGTCCTGGTGTTGGCCGCGCGCCTGCGGCCAAGGGATTACGGCCCCGTCCTGCGCGATGCCTTTCTGCTCTGGAGCGCACAATTCCGCCAGAAAACGGCTTTCCGAATGGATGGCGGGGACCGGAGAAAACAATGTCGGGCGTTGACCATGGAATTGGGTTTGCAAGCCGTGGCGCGTCTGGAAGACCCGGACCTGGCTCGAAAAGTACACCGGTTTATCCGCGAAGGTGGCAGCGATGTGCCACACCCGCTTTTCCAGCTTCACTGCGTGCTGGAAGCGGTGCTCAGCAAGGCGGAAATCGCGGTGGACGACACGCGCCCCAGGCGAACGGTGCTCCAGTCCATGCAGCCGCCTCAGAGAGATGAGGATCGTCGTGGCCTGGAGCGTTTCCGGCCACTCTTGCGGCCCCTGCCGCTGGCGCCTTGGCCGCGGAGTCTCTCGTGGGCGGAGCTGCTGAAACAGGAGTTCCCCTGGATGGCGGCGGTGATCGATGCTCTGGAACAGCAGCAGGTTCTGGCTCAGCGCTTGGGCGCGGGCGGTCTGCGGCTGCGGCCTCTGCTGCTTTTGGGTCCGGCCGGTACGGGAAAGACCCGTTTTCTGCAGAGATTGGGCGAAGTGATGGCTGCCCCGACGATCTTTGTGCCTTTGGCCGGCTCCAGCGATAATACGTTGTTGAAGGGCACGGCACGTGGCTGGAGTAGTGCCCGCCCCGGTTTCCTAGTGGAAATGATGTTGGAGCGAAAGTGTCCAAATCCTTTGGTCGTTTTGGACGAGATCGACAAAGTTGGCCTGGGGCGCCACAACGGGCGGGTCTGGGAGACCTTGCTGACTCTTCTGGAACCTGCCAGTAGCAGCAAGGTGCTGGACGAATATCTCCTCGGTGAAGTGGATTATTCCGCCATCAGCTGGGTGGCGACCGCCAATAGCCTGGAGGATTTGCCGGTGCCGTTGCGCTCCCGCTGGGAGGTCATCCGGGTGGGGCTTCCCCAGGCTGAGGATTTTGATCGTATCCTGGAGAACGTGTGGCGGGATGTCGCCCGGGAGTATGGCGTGGACACGGTGGCCTTGCCTGAGCTGGATGTCACGGTCAGGGATCTTCTGCAGCGGACTTTTGCCCGTAACCCCCGATCCATGCGCGCTTTGCGGGGAGTGGCCTGTCGGCTGCTGGAGATGCAGGCCATGGCGGAGCGATCGACGGGGAGGAATGGAGACTGGTTACAATGACATGGGATATGTCGGAGGAGGATACGCTCGCCTTGACAGGCGAACCGCCGCCCTTTCTACGCCTCCTGTCGGATATTCACGTGGATGTGAATCCACCCGCTACCGTCCGTCTGGCGCCTTTGCCGACGGACCGGGACAGTATTCTCGTGCTCGCGGGAGACTTTGGCACACCCAAAAAACTGGCCGACTGGCTGAAAATTGTGGTCGATCCCTTCCTGCGTGTTGTGGCGGTGTTGGGGAACCATGATTACTGGGGTTTTTCCGTAGAACGGGCACCGGAAAAGTGGCGGGAGGGCCTGGCCAAACATCTACCAGGTGATATGATGGCGCGCCTCACCCTGCTGGAGCGGCAGACGCTGGACATCGGCAATATTCGCTTTTTCGGAACCACCCTGTGGTCGGATTTTGATGGCGGTGACCCCTGTTCCATGCGGGCGGCACAGGAAAGCATGCAGGATCACAAGCGGATACGTTGTCATGGGGGTGCCCGGCGCTTTTTGCCGCGGGATGCCCTGGGCTTGCATCTGGCGAGCAAAGCATGGCTGGAGGAATCCATCGCACAGCCCTGGGCTGGCCACAAGGTCGTGATCACCCACCATGCACCGGCGTGGGAGTCCATCTACAAATCCTTCCGGCAGGATGACCTGTCCGGTGCCTACGCCAGCCGACTGGAGGAAACCGTGGCGCGCACCGGTGATCAGGGGGTGCGGCTGTGGATGCACGGCCATACCCATCATGCGGTGGATTACCGTATCGGTGCGGTGCGGGTGCTGTCCAACGCCTTCGGCTACCCGAGGGAAGGTACCGGTGTGCAGTTGGATCAGGTAATTGAACTGGAGGAGAAGGTCCCATGAATCCGCGTGTCATAGCCCATCCGGCCAATCTTCAGGGCCGGGATTTCATCGTGGGGGATCTGCATGGCCACCCTGATGCTCTGCGTGCGCTCATGGATCATGCAGGCTTCGACGATGATGCGGATCGTCTGTTCAGTGTCGGTGATCTGGTGGACCGTGGCCCGAACAGCGCCGGGGCGTTGGATCTGCTGGAAGCGTCATGGTTTTATCCGGTGCTGGGCAACCATGACGCCATGCTGCTGGCGACCCTGAATCTGGAGGATTCGCGGGCGATGGGGCGACAGGTAGACCGCATCACTGCGGCCTATGCCGAATTGTTCAGCTTGAATAACGGCTGGGATTGGTTCCGCCATTATCGCATGAATGAGGATCGCTGCCTGCAATGGCGAAAGAAATTGCGTCAAGTGCCCTTCTTGCGCATCATCGACCCGATGGATACCTCCCCTGCCGGACGGTTTCATGTGCTCCATGCGGAACTGGCGGCGGAACAGGGGGACGGCGTGGCGGTGCTCTGGAACGATGCTGATCTAGACGACGCGGAGCATCCCCGCTGGCAGGATGCGCACCCGATTATCGGCTATGACGCGGTGGGTACTTGGGAGGAGCATATCCTTTGGGGGCGGGAGATACGCCATGCCCTGACCCACGACGTGTCCATCGTCCCGGCAGCGCTGTCCCGCACCTATGTGGGGCACACCATCACCCCTCCGCGCCGGGGAACGCTGTTGCAGGTCGCGGGGCACGTGTTTCTGGATACCGGGGCGGCCCATCTCCATCGGAAGGGGTGTAATACGGACAGTGGCCTGACCCTGTTCTGTCATCAGGAAGAAAAGGGTTGGCTGCTGACGACATCGGGTATCCAGGAAGTGGGGTTGGATCCGCGTTGAACCGCCCCCCGGTCTATGCCTTACTCCATTTCGAACAGGCGACAACAACGCCGACACCGGTAGCCGTGGATAGATCCCGGTATTGGGCATACCCTCAGGCCGAGCTGGCAGCTGGAGCGGGAACGGATCCTCTCCCGTGTCCATGGCGATGACTTGACCGATTGCTTCGGCCGCTGATACCGAGTCCAGCGTGACCCCGACCACATCACGCTGACCAACTCCCAGGCCACGGTCATGAATTATGGCGACCGGGTGACGGCAGCGCAGGGCAACGGAACCGAGGATCGCGCTCATGGTGCAGCTCACGAAGGGCAAGCGCTGGGAGCGGGTGAAACTGGCCGGCACTGAGGAGTTTCGCGGACGGGCGGCGCAGGTCTCTTCAGCGGCCAGCATCGCCCTCGATGATCCGGAACTGGGGCGGATGGCTAGATGCTGTGGCGCGCTCTCGCTTTGCGCCGCAGGGAATGGGAACTGCGGTATGACCAGATTTCCGGGGCTAGCTGGCGATCAACCGTGCAATGCTCTCGGGATTGCGGGATCGCCAGCACCTGCAGCAGCTTGGTTGAATTGGTTAGGCTTCGCAATCATAATCTACTAGGGGTTGGATCGGATGGTTTTCGGATGACTGAAGTCTAGAGCGAGATTCACGCGATTGAGGAGGTCGCGGCCTACCTCAAAGTTGGGAAACGGCCGGTTTATCGCTTTGCCCAGAAAGACAGATTCCGGCGTTCAATCTGGGGGGAATTTGGCGCTTTCGTTGCTCGGGGCTGGATCGGTGAGTCGCCGAAAGCATCGGCAAGAAGAAGTCGGAGGCAGAGTGAGCGTGCACCAAATCGGCAACCGAATCACATTCGGGAAAGAACCAAGGGGAGGGCTGCTTGCGTGCCAGTTCCCATAATCGATCTGTTTGCGGGCTCGGGAGGCCTCGGGGAAGGATTTGCTTCCCTACGGGGCCATAAGCGGCAGCCATTTTTCGAGATTGCCCTTTCCATTGAAAAGGACCCTGTTGCACATCGTACGCTGACGCTCAGGGCGGTGTTCAGACGTTTGCGTGGCACCAAGGACGTCAAGCACTACTACAGCTACATACGGGGTGAGATCGATGAGGCCGTTTTCCGCAGTATCCCTGCCGTAGCCAGCGCCTTCGAGCACGCTGCCACCGAGGCGCGGTGCCTGGAGCTTGGCAAGTCCGACGAAGCCAGTATCGACAGGGAAATTCGTGCTGCACTGAAGGGGCAGGAAACCTGGGTGCTGATCGGCGGACCGCCCTGCCAGGCATATTCGCTGGCGGGGCGCTCCAGACGCGCCAAAGACAAGGACTTTCACAAGGATGAAAAGCACTTCCTCTACAGGGAGTACCTGAGAATCATACAAGTGCACAAGCCCACCATCTTCGTGATGGAGAATGTCAAGGGTTTGCTTTCCTCGAAGCACTCCGGCGACCCAATGTTTGAGAAGATCATTGCGGATCTTTCGACACCGACCGAGGGGCTCGAATATGAGATCCGATCCTTCACCAAGAGGGGCGACGGCAGTTCGCTGGAACCCACCGACTACCTAATCCGTTCTGAGCGCCATGGGATCCCGCAAAGCAGGCATCGCGTGATTCTGCTCGGAGTGAGAAAGGGGCTGGACATGCCTCAACACCAGTTGCTGGCACCAGTAGCAAGGCCTGTCACGGTCAAACAGGCTATTGACGATCTTCCCCGAATCCGCAGCAAGCTGTCGCGTGGCGATTCAGTGGCGGCATGGCGCAGGGCTGTTCAGGCTGCCCCTTCTTATGTCAAGGGATGGAAGACAGAAAACGAATCCGACATGATCGTGACAATGCGTCGTTTTGCCGGCGAGGCAACCAGCATCACAACCGGTGGCGCCTTCATTTCACAAGACTATAGAAGGCCGAAGAAGCCAACCGAGCTTCAGAAATGGCTTCACGACCGAAGCCTGGGTGGTGTCTGTCAGCATGAAGCGCGCGCACACATGGCATCCGATCTTGCCCGCTATCTTTTCTCGGCTAGCTTCGCTCACTTATGGGGATATTGCCCACGGCTGGATGTGTTCCCTCCCAAGCTGCTTCCCGATCACATCAATGTGTATGTCGATCGGGAATTCGAAGCGATCCCGTTCAAGGATCGGTTCCGCGTGCAGTGCAGGAACGAACCGTCCACCACGGTGGTGGCTCACATTGCCAAGGACGGGCACTACTACATCCACTACGACCCCTCCCAATGCAGAAGTCTCACGGTCAGGGAAGCAGCGCGGCTCCAGACGTTTCCCGATAACTACGTCTTCGCAGGCAACCGCACGGAGCAGTACACCCAGGTCGGCAATGCGGTGCCTCCGTTGCTTGCCCATAAATTGGCGAAGATCGTTCGTAGTCTTCTAAACGAGATGAGCAGGGAGAGGCGGAGGCAGGCTGGTGATGCCGTACAGCAGAGGCCGACGGGAAGCTTGCCGCGAAACCTGCCGGGACAGCTTCCGGTGCTTGCCGAAGCGGGCTAGTCAATGCTTTGACCAATCACAAGGACATCCTCATCGCCATGCAGCCACTCCTCAACCGCTTGCGCAGTCTCCTCGACCGAGTGCTTCAAGGCGCACTCCCAGACGACCGCCACGCGCCAGCCGAGAGCATGGAGCATCTCCGTATGGCGCCTGTCGCGAGCGACATTGCCTTGGAATTTCTGCCGCCAGAAATCTTCATTGGTCTTGGGAGTGGTTGCGTAGCGGCAGCCTTCATGTCGGTGCCAGAAGCAGCCATGGACGAACACCACTGCTCTGTGTTTCGGGAACACAAGATCGGGGGAGCCGGGCAGCCCCCGCACATGAAGCCGATATCGAAAACCCTTGGCGAAAAGGAGGGAGCGAAGTATCCGTTCCGGCCGGGTGTTCTTTCCGCGAATACTCGACATCATGCGGCTGCGCTGTGGAGTGGTAGGAACACGCATGGTTTTGAGCACCTTCCGTCTGGATGTCTGCAGAAATGACAGCTCCGGGTTTCCGCGCGGCAATACGAACGGATAAGGACGACACCCGAAGCAGCAATCAGGAGCATACCATGCACGTGACTCACGGTAAGACGCAAGAGGAAGTCGATGGCTCGTGATCACAGTCATCCGCCGAGTGCAGCCTGCCTTTCCGAGTCGATGCGGGACCTTGGGTACTCGCTCGAAACTGCGATTGCCGATCTGATCGACAACAGTATTTCCGCTGGCGCGGACACCATCGACATCATTTGCGATGTGTCCGGTGAGCATCCTGTGATGGTCATCCTCGATAACGGTAGGGGGATGACGGAAGACGAGCTGCTCGATGCGATGCGTCATGGGGCTGGCAACCCTAGGCAGCATCGGTCGCCGAAGGATCTTGGGCGCTTCGGCCTTGGCTTGAAGACAGCCTCGTTTTCTCAATGTCGCTCGCTGACCGTTGTGAGTACACGCGATGAAACTGTCTGCGGAGCCGAATGGAATCTGGATCGCATCAATACTGCCGACGACTGGATTCTTTCCATCCTGGACAATGCGGATATCCATGGGCTGCCTTATGTCGAACGGCTCGGCGCCCGGGGCACGGCCGTTATCTGGCGAGAGCTCGACCGATTGATGGAGGACGAGGCCGGGAATCGTCGAGACGAGATCGTCAATGAGAAGCTTGAGGCAGTAGGGAGACATCTTTCACTTGTCTTCCACCGATTTCTCTCGGGTGAGATCAAGGGATATGCCAGGATTTCTATCGCCGTCAATGGTCGTCCCATTACGGCATTCGATCCCTTCTGCAGGAAGAATCCTGCCACCCAGGTGCTTCCGGAGGAGATCGTCCGCATCGGCGAGGCCGAGGTACGCCTGCAGCCTTATGTGCTTCCTCACCACAGTCGTCTGTCCGCATCCGAGTACGACTACTACCAGGATCGCAGTGACTTCATCTCCAATCAGGGGGGGTACGTCTATCGAAACGGCCGCCTGATGGCCTGGGGCGACTGGTTCAGACTCGTGCCGAAGGGCGAGGCCACCAAGTTGGCGCGGGTACAGATCGACTTTCCCAACAACCTGGACGAAGCCTGGACCATCGACATCAAGAAATCCCGTGCCCGCCCGCCGCATGGAGTGCGGGAGCGGCTGCGTCAGATCATCAACAGGATCACTGCCCGCAGCGTGACGGTGCATAGGGGGCGTGGGCAGAAGCTTTTTCAGGATAGCCAAGCCCCGTTATGGGAGCGCTACGTCGATCGCGGCGGCATCCGTTTCGCAATCAACGAGCAGCACCCGCTTATCGCATCCCTGGGCACGAGGCTCTCGTCCGAGGATGTGGATCTGCTTCGTGTCCTGCTGGATTCGATTGCGGCCTCCCTGCCGGTGGAGATGATCTATTCCGATTACTCGACCCATCCGCACGAGATCAACCAGAGGGCGGTGGATGAAAGTCAGACTCTGGAGCGCCTGAAGAGTCTCAGGAAGATACTCTATGGCGACGGGCCGGGCGATCCGAATGCCTTCCTCCAGATCGTGCGATCCACGCATCTTTTCGATGGCCAGCTCGAGCTGGCCGAAAAATTCATCAGCGAGTCCTTTGCATGAGCATTACAGCGGTTACGGAAGAACGAAACATTGCCAACGCTCTCATCTCGGGCCTTGCCAATATGGCGGAAATACCAACGCGCGAGCAGGTGGAGGAAAAGGCAAGACAGATTGCTGCGATCTTCGGCTATGCGGGAGACCTCCGCAACATCGTCACCGAGGCGATGGAATCGGTTGTGACGCGCATGGGAGCAGGCATTTCACTGGTTGATGTCAATGCACAGCATGATGATCAATGGGTTCACAAGCGCGCGGACGTCGATTGGACCTACGCCATGGCATACGAGGAATTCCTTCGTAACGAGGGCTGGCCACCGCAGATGGTCCAGTCGCTGAGCGATGTGACAACACGCATTCTCGGCCACCTGCAGGACCCTTTGAGCGAGGGCACAACCTGGAACCGTCGCGGACTTGTCATCGGTCATGTGCAGTCGGGCAAGACGGCCAACTACACCGGCCTGATAACACGCGCCGCCGACGCCGGCTACAAGTTCATCATCGTCGTCGCCGGCATTCACAACAATCTGCGCAAGCAAACGCAGCAGCGCATCGATGAGGCCTTCATCGGCCGGTCTAGCGATCCGGAGAATCGTCGCAACATCGGTGTCGGTCTCACTCCAGGTTATCCGCATCCGGCCACACTCACCAATATCAACGAGGACTTCAACAAGAAGACGGCGGAAAAGAGCGGCTGGAAGATCAACGACTTCAGCAAGCCGATCATTCTGGTCATCAAGAAGAACGTCAGAACGCTCACGGCTCTTCACAAGTGGCTGAAGGAACTGAACGCCGAGGGTGATGGCCGGATTTCCGACGTACCGATGCTGCTGATTGACGATGAGGCCGACAGCGCGTCGATCAACACCAATAAGGGGGATCTGGATCCAACCCGAACCAATGCGATGATCCGACGCATTCTCGGGTTGTTCGCGAAATCGTGCTATGTCGGCTACACGGCGACACCGTTCGCCAACATCTTCATCAACCCCGACGCATATGGCGATGATGTGCGTGAGGAGCTGTTCCCGCGCGACTTCATCTATTGCCTGGACGCGCCAACGACGTACTTCGGTGCCCAGAAGGTGTTTCTCGACGAGGCGACCAGTCAATCGATCGTGAGGCCGATCGATGATTGCGAGAATTTCATCCCGTACGCCCACAAGCGTGACGATCCCGTCCACGAGTTGCCCCCCAGCCTCTATCGCGCACTCGACGAGTTCATCGTCGCCCGCGCCATCCGGAACCTGCGTGGGCAGACCGGCAAGCATTGCTCAATGATGGTCAATGTGTCCCGCTTCGTGCCCGTTCAGAAGGCCGTGCGTGACTTCCTGAGTCTCAGGGAGAAGAGGATCAGGGAAGCGGTTCTCGCCAACTACGCGATGCCGGAAGGGGTTTCCTCAAGAAACGCGTACATGCAGGGCCTGAAGCGCGCCTTCGATGCCGAGTATGCCGATGCTGGGTTTACATGGGCGGAAGTGAAGGCTGTCCTCAGCAGCGTCTTCGAGCACTTCCACCTCTATGTCATCAACAGCAAAAGTGACGAGGTGCTCGACTACGCCCGCTACGCGAAGGAAGGAGTAGGGTTGACTGCGGTCGCGGTCGGTGGTCTGAGCCTCTCCCGAGGCCTGACCATCGAGGGGTTGACCGTCAGCTATATGTACCGCAACACGAAAATGTACGACACCCTCATGCAGATGGGCAGGTGGTTCGGTTACCGGCCGGGCTTCGAGGACCTCTGCCGTGTTCATCTCTCGCGCGATTCGATCAACTGGTACTCCCACATCGCCGATGCCGCCGAAGAGCTTGTACAGCAGGTCAAGCGCATGCGGCGCGATCGCCTCAGCCCGAAGGATTTTGGCCTCTACGTCCGCTCGCATCCAGACAGCCTGCTGATCACGGCGGCGAACAAGATGCGATCTGCCAAAAAGGTCACGGTCGAGCAGAATTTCAGTGGGCGATCGCTGGAGAGCTACATTGTTTCCACCGACCCTGACTTGAATGCCAGGAACTTTGCGCTGATCGCCGATCACTGGCGAAGAGGATTCGGCGGGCGACCGGAGGAGTCGACCGAAAAGGGCCTCATCTTCAGGGATGTTCCCGTCGAGGTAATCGACGACTTCCTCACTCGGTTCGAATGCCACCCGACCTTTGCCGGACAGAAGTCGGCCGTGGTGAGCTATCTCGAACGGATTGCGACGAAGCGCCCGCTGGCCGATGTTCTGCTGATTTCTCCTTCGGATGGCTCAGGCGCTGAAAACCCGTTCACCCTGAGGAATCAGGTACGCGCCGTCGGGAAGGATCAGCCGAACGGCACTTCGTGGCGCCTGAACAAGGACAGGGTTGCGTCGCGTGGCGACGAGAAGCTTGGGCTCAGCGATGCACAGCGCACTGAGGCGAGGACGCTGGCTGGCGGCGAAGATGGCTCAGGAGCGGTATCCGACACATATTACCGCATGGTTCGGAACAAGCCGCTCCTCATGATTCACAGCCTGGAGCCCAGGGGCGAGGCCGTGACTGGACCGATCGCCGCCTTCTGCGTCAGTTTTCCCTACGGGGACTATTCGACGACCATCAATGTCGTCGTGAACAAGGTCTGGCTCGAGCAGATGCAGGGTTACGCCGACGATCCTGACGAGGAGGATGACTACGATGCCTGAGTCCTCTCCGTGGGATGACATCGCCGTTCCGGGAGCGGACTTCAATGTCCGCCAGGTTGCGGTGGGAACGACCGTGCCCTGTTTCTGGGGACGCGATGCCGGTGGCGCCTGCCTGTTCATCGTGGAGCTTCAGGGCGACCACGCAGCCCAGTATCGGAAGAACGCGGTCACGGTGAATGGCATCGATGTCGATCTTCGTGCCGGAGATCAGGGGCAGCAGCACCTGGTCCTCGCCCTTGAAAGTCAGGTCGACCGCGATCTCTTCGAAGGGCTGTGCCGCACCCTTGCATCCTCGATGGAGCACGCCACCGATTCGGCCAGCGCTCTCGCAGTCTCGCTGGCACACATCCGCCGTTGGAAGACCTTCCTGTCAGGCCGAAGTCAGCACCTGTCCATCGAGGAAGTGCGCGGTCTCTTCGCCGAAATCGTCTTTCTGATGGAACTGATCGATCGACAGATGTCGAGCGGTGCCGCCGTCGAAGCCTGGCTCGGTCCTGAACGATCACATCAGGATTTCATCTTCGGCAACACAGCCGTCGAGGTCAAATCGCTCTCGGGTGCGGAGCGGAGCAGCGTCCGCATTTCATCGGAAGACCAGCTTGAATCCCTGAACGATGCACTGTTCCTGCGCGTGTACCGGCTGAGCAGTCTGGCCAACGCGGCACGAGCCCGCTCGCTCAACGAGATCGTCACCGCAGTCCAGGCACGGCTCGGCGAGGCAGACGCCGTCGAGACCTTTGACCGGAAGCTGGTTGCGCACGGCTATGCGCCGCTACCTGACTACGATGAGCCTCGCTTTGTCGTCAGCGACGTGCGCAGCTATCGTGTCGGTGACGGTTTTCCACGTCTCGTGCGGTCGCAACTCCCGACAGGGATTGCCAACGTGACCTATGACATCAGGCTGGAAACGATTGCACCCTACGAGTGTGACGAAGATGCCATCTTCGGGGAGGATTGATGGAGCAGACCGACGAAGAGTTCTTCCACGACTTCCGACAGGACCTGTTGGCGAGCGCCGAATCCAATGGCAGCTTCCAGCTCTCCGAATTCGTGGAGGCCATCGCGAACGACCTTGTCGAGACAGGCTTCACGGAAGGCTTCGAACTCTGCCACTTCCGGGCGCAGCGTGGCATGCGCGTGGATGGCTACTGGTTCAATGACGAAGGAGTTCTGGACCTCTTCATCGCGGACTTCGACTCCCGAAACGAGCTGGCATCGCTCACCAGAACGGAAGTGGCTGCGGCATTCAAGCGTGTTGCCAACTTCTTCGAGGCCAGTGCCAACAAGGGTCTGGCCGACGAACTGGAGGTCACATCGCCGGAGTACGGCCTTGCCAGGCAGATTGCGGATCGCAAGGACGCTATTCGGCAGGTCAACCTTGTTCTCTTCTCCGAGCGCACGCTCAGCGAGAGGATTCAGGCCCTTCCCGATACGGAAGTAGCAGGTGTTCCGGCTGCTCACCACATCTGGGACATCTCACGACTTCATCGTCAGCGAAGCTCCCGCAGCCACAAGGAGCCACTCGACCTCGACTTCGAGGGGATGTTCGGCAAGGGTATCGCCTGCCTTCCCGCACACTTGGGGACCGAGGCATATCAAGCTTATCTCATGGTGATGCCTGCCGAGGTGCTGGCGACCTTGTACGAGAGATTCGGAGCGCGTTTGCTTGAGCAGAACGTCCGAACATTCCTGCAGGCCCGCGGCAATGTGAACCAGGGAATAAGGGCAACGATCCTGAACGAGCCGGGAATGTTTTTTGCCTACAACAACGGGATCACGGCCACTGCGCAGAGTGTCGAGACGGCGACGACGGATTTCGGTCTGGCGATCACAAGGGTTGTCGACCTTCAGATCGTCAATGGGGGCCAGACCACAGCATCGCTGTTCCATACACGGAAGCGGGACAAGGCCGATCTTTCACAGATATTCGTCCAGTTGAAGCTGTCCGTCATCGACAGCCTGCAGAGCGAAATGGTCGTTCCAAGGATATCGGAGTATGCAAACACCCAGAATCGGGTTAATGTCGCCGACTTCTTCTCGAACCACCCGTTTCACGTGCGGATGGAAGGGTTTTCCCGACGGATCTGGGCACCCGCGCAGAAGGGCGCTCCGCGCGAGACAAGGTGGTTCTATGAGCGTGCACGCGGCCAGTATGCCGATGCACAGTCGAAGCTCACGCCCGCGGAGCAGCGTCGCTTCAAGGCGGAGCATCCCAAGCCACAGATGTTCACGAAGACGGACCTCGCGAAGTTCGAGAATGTCTGGGATGACCACCCCAGGTGGGTGAATCTTGGCGCCCAGAAGAACTTTGCGCGCTACGCCGCCCGAATCGGCAGCGAGTGGGAGAAATCATCCGACGGGTTCAACGAGTTCTATTTCAAGAGGGCTGTCGCACGAGGTCTGATCTTCCGCGCCGCGGAGCGTATCGTTTCTGCGCAGCTGTGGTACAACGGCGGCTACCGAGCAAACATCGTGGCCTACACGCTGGCGGTACTCGGTGACATCACGAAGCGCAGGAAGGAGAGTATCGACTTTCTGGGCATCTGGAATGCGCAAAAGGTCGACCCAATCCTGGAAAGTGCCATCGCTGTCGTGTCGGGGGTCGTGAACGACGAGATCATCAAACCACCGCAAGGCATTTCCAACATTTCCGAGTGGTGCAAGAGGGAGGCGTGCTGGACGAGGATACAGGCTCGTACCGACGCCATTGCCGATCTCCTCCCGCCAGAGTTCTACGATCGACTTGTTCCGCAGGATGATCAGGCAGCGATCGTGAAGACCGCGAAGCAGACTCAGAGGATCGACAACGGCATCGAGGCGCAGAGAAAAGTGCTGGCTGTTCCCACTGCGGAATGGGCTCGCATCCGTCAGTCGCTACTTGAGAGGGATCTGCTCACGCCAAAGGAAGACGGCGTGCTCAGGGTTGCCATGCAGATTCCTTCCAAGCTCCCGACAGAGAAGCAGAGTATGCTGTTGCTGGATATTCTCGACAAGGGGCGACTGGAAGGCGTGGTTCCGAGTGATCCCTGAGTGAGTGTGGTCAAGCAAATTGATGGTGTTCTGGTCAACCTATTTGAGGGACCGGCGGCGGCATAAAAAAACCACGCGGCCCGGTTTTGTGAACGGGCGGCATGGCTCTTGGTTAGGCTTTCAGAATGGCGGGTGGTTGGCGATAGGGGGGTGGATCGCCGGGTTTTCTACTGGCCTGCGATCGCTCTTGGTAATACCGGTGGATCTCCCCGTAGTAGTTGTCAGCGGCCACCAATATGGCGCCATTACGCTGACCCCAGGGTGGCTCCATTACGGTGACCCTCAAATGGCGCCATATTGGTGGCCGCTGACACTTGCTCCCCGCCCCCTCAAGAAAAAGTGAAGGGGGACGGGAAGCAAGGCTGAAAAGATGCGGGAGGGTATGGCTGTCATCTTTTATTGGCTCACATCGCGCTCATCGCCGCGCGGCTAGAAAGGGTTTCCGAAAAGCAATGTCGCTTCGCCCTCGATTTCTCGCATATCCAATAGAACCAATGGGTTACACCTTTTCTCTCATGTCAATAGAATCAATGAGTTACGTCAATCTTCACATAGATAGCGATTTCCTCGCGTTCCTGCGTGTTTTCCCTTCGGACATACAATCACACCAAAAGGAGCCGAATCGAGCCTGGACGGGCATTTATTGAAGCCTCTTTTTTCGCACCTCGACCAAATCCGCGCGTTATCGCCGCAATACTTGCTCAATCTCCAAAATGCGCTATAATGTTAATAACGGAACATTACAGGATAAGTAATGATGTTAGTAACGGACACTCCCACTTTTAGCTTGTTAAGCGAAGGAAGCAGCGATGAATGTGATCGAGGCAGCCATGTACATTGGTGCGTCGGTAGGCGATACCGACGAGGACATAAAAAAGCGATGGCGCGAGGCGGCGAGCCGCTGGCATCCCGACCGTGGCGGCGATCACGAAGCGATGCAAACGATTAACGCGGCGAGGGACTACCTTTTAAGCATGTCCCGCGCCGCGCGTATGCAGCAAAAAAAATGGTTTGTGCGACAAGTTGGCGAAATTTTTGCAAAAGTGTGTGACGCGATGGATATGTGGGAGGCGCGAGTTACAGCGCGAGCGTCCGTTACTAACAATGCCACTCCAGCGCAGCCGTCCGTTACTTACAAGCGCCGTGCCGCAGCATGGGAAACGCGCAATGCGGATAAGGTGCGGGAGCAGACCAGGGCGCGGGTAAAAGCGCATCGGGATCGTGATCCCGATGCGTATAAAGCATATATGCGGGAATACATGAGGAAAAGAAGGGAGAGGGCTACACCGTAACTTTGGCAGGCAGCAAAGGCCGACGCGCTAACGTCGGCCCACCATACACAAAAGGAACTACGCAATGAAAGATTACATCAGATCGCACAGAAAGGCGCGTACGGTTTTTTATGGAGAGCGGAAGGGGGGTGACTAAAACCAGAGCAAAGCACTATCAAAAGGCGCGGCATCGCCGGGCACGCCGGCTTTCCCCAAGAAACGCAAGCGCCCCTTCAAAAACTCGGGACGTCCGCCGGCATCGACGGCCCTATGCCACCACCTAGTGCCCGTCCGCACCGGCACTAGAGCGATCACTCGTACACCTCGCGCCGCTTCCGTTATAATTTTGTCTATCCACGCGGTCAAGGTTCGCCCGTATGGCGGGTTTACCCACACTACAGCCCCCGGCGCACCCCACGATCGTGAAAGTCCGTCATGTTGTTGTGTAAAGCGATCAGCGCACGGGATGCCCCCCGTGCAATCGCTCGGGGAGCATGGATCGAGGTCGAATTGGTCGATGCCCAAGCGGTCTAAGACGGCTTGCCACGTTTCCGGCGGCGTCTGCCACGTCACGTCCACAGACGAGTGCAGAGCCTTCCATTTTGCGCTTTTCCCTTCCGCGATTAACACGCGAAAGCCCGCCGCATGGGCAAGCTTTTTGTAGCTTGCGATCGTGCCGCCGCCGTTGGACAGGCGGTATACGGTGTCTACGCCCAGTGCGGATGCGCGGCATGCAGCGCGGATGCCGCCAAGCCCCCCGATTATTTGACCCGGTGTCGGCATCGGCGCATGCACACTCGACATACTTCCGATGCCGGAAAGCGCGCGGCGGCGAGTGTGGCGGGGTAGATCGGGAAGGATTTTGATGGTGATCGTGCGCGACATTTTTGGGCGTTCCGTGGTAACAGAAACGGGAACGAATTGTGACACAAACGGGAACACCCTTCCACTGTCCGGATCACCCCATCCGCTTCGCCAGATCTTCCGCCCGCAGGTGCGTGTACCGCTTCAACATCTGGAGCGTCTTGTGGCCAGTGATGGCCGAGACTTCCATTGGGTTAAAGCCTTTCTCGAACAGGCGGCTTGTGGCTTCGTGGCGCAGATCGTGGAAGCGCAAGCCGGTGATGCCAGCGCGGTGACAGGCGCGGACGAAGGATTGATGGATGCCCTCATAGGTTGTGCCGAATACCCGACCGTCCAGACTGCGAGGAAGCGATTCCAGAACGGCGACGGCCCGACTGGACAGCGGCACCGTGCGGGCCTCGCCATTCTTGGTCTTGGGTAGATGCGCCGTGCGTTTCTTTAGATCAATGTCCGACCACTGGAGTCCGATGCTTTTCTTCTCTTGCGATCCGGTTTCCTTGTTCAGTTCCCACTTCTCCAAGATCTCGCCCGCTCGCATGGCGGTTTCAATGGCGAAAATGACGGTGGGCCTCAGCCATGGATTGCGTGACTTGCCGCACTCTGCCAGTAGCCTTTCCTCTTCATCGCCTACCAGGCGGCGATCCCTGGCATTGGGAAGGGACGGCTTTTTCACCGTGGCGGTAGGTATCCCCGCAGGCAGTGCGATACCCCACTCCATGACCGCCATCTTCAATGCCCGCTGGAGCAGTCCCAGTTCATGCTTGACGGTCTGCGGACCGACCAGCCGCCCGGTTTTCTCGCTGACCGTCGAAAGGCGGCGGTCCCTGTATTTGGCAATCATCGATGAATTCAAGGCCGCAAGGGAATATGCGCCAAGGCCCGCCTGAAGTGCCTTGATCCGCGATTGCTCCCGATAACCACCTTTCAGCGTGGGCATGACTTCCCGCTGATACCGATCCAGGAGTTCCTTCACCGTAGTCTGCTCGGATTCTGTCCGCTGTACGAAGACGCCGCGCAGCATTTCCGATTCGGTGATCGTCGCCCACTGCACGGCTTCGGCCTTGGTGCGGAAGGTTTTGGCTTGCAGGGGAAATCCTTTGCGCTTGATCTGGGCCTGCCAGCCAATCGTGATGCCGTCTTGGTCCTCTCGTGACCGAATCGTCGCCATTCCCGCTGCCCCTGTTCTGACCCAAGTATGGCGACAGGGTGGCATAAACTCTTGCTGTCATCAAGTGAAAATCGTAACTCATTGTTCTATATGGCGCGCCCAGCAGGAATCGAACCTGCAACCTACGGCTTAGAAGGCCGTTGCTCTATCCGGTTGAGCTATGGGCGCCCGGACACCATTCTATGATCGAACGAGCGGAGGAGCAAAAGCCTTTCGGT
>Ga0315298_1002014_pt1 | contig 35877 bp, 39 predicted proteins | sample WHS_1_MG_FD_203077 | JGI IMG/M metagenome (GOLD analysis project Ga0315298, IMG submission 203077) | Extremophilic microbial mat communities from Washburn Hot Springs, YNP, Wyoming, USA - WHS_1_MG | ecosystem: Environmental > Aquatic > Thermal springs > Hot (42-90C) | place: USA: Wyoming...
TTGCTGTTTCGGGTTCAAGGTAATTGTCCTCATACCTCAAGTATGCCGGACATTTTCCCTGAGCAGTTAAGGCGGACATTTTCCCTGAGCAGTGACACTGGACTTACCCGCGGCCTTGACGGCGCGAAGCGATCGGCGTAGCAGCGGTTATGGGCATATGCCTGTAACAACCTGCCACCCGGGTGGGTGGAGGGCTCACGAGGAGGTGTGAGATGGCTGGTGGGTCCAGTGCGTCGTCTCAGAAGCAGGGGTTCTGGTTGAGCCAGACCCCAACGGCCGTCATCCTGCTGGTGATTGCCGCCCTGGCCGTATGGCATTTCGCGGCCGGAGGCATGTCCACTTCGGTTCAGGGGACGCCCGGGGTCGGCATTGTCAACGGGTTGGTGCTGGTGGCGGTTGGGTTCGTTGCCGGGCTGCTGGGAGGGTTGATCGGCACTGGAGGCTGCAGCGTCATGCTGCCGGCCATCCATTTCTGGATGGGCTACCCGGCGGCCGTGGCGGTGGGTACCACGTTGTTCGCGGTGATCTTCACGGCGACCTCGGGTGCCTACGGCCATCTGGTGAGGCGGAATCTGGACATTCGAGCCGTGGCCTGGCTGGGCCTGGGTGGGATCGTCGGTGTGGTTCTGGGATCCTGGCTCTTCACCCTGCTGGCAAGCCAGTCGGCCTTGCTGGGGCTGATCCTGGGACTCATCTTCCTCTGGCCGGCCATCAGGATGATCTGGGAGGGCATCACCCAACGAGGCATGCCAGCCAGGGAAGGGAAGACGATACCGGGCGGCGCGTGGGGTCTGGCCATCTTCGGTTTCGTGGTCGGCATCGCCACCGGTGTGGCCGGATTGGGTGGCGGCTACGCTCTGGTTCCGGGGCTGATCTACCTGTTCGGGGCCCCGGTATACATCACCATGGGCAGTTCCCTGGCTACCATGATACCCCTGGCGGTGGTCGGCGGTGGCATCAAGCTGGCGCAGGGCTTCGTGGACCTGGGGGCCGGGCTGCTCTTGGGTGGTGGTGCGGTGGTCGGCGCCCAGGTGGGCGCGGCGATCATCAAGCGGTTCAGGCCGGCGACCCTGAAGCTGATCTTCGGGCTGTACTTCCTGTACGTGTCGATCAAGTTCGTGGGGGCCTACTTCGGCATCGCGGTCTGGTGAGCGCGCGGCGATGGGTGTCTGTGCACCTTGCGGCACCTCACTCTCTCGTTGGAGGTGCATTGCTGACGGGCGGGCCACACGCCCGCCCGCCTCGCCGACCCCCTGCTCACGGGCGGCCGAGGGCAGGCGCTCCCCCCGAAGGGCTCCTCCATCCCGTCGTGCAAAGAGGGGCGGCCCCGGGGCAATGTCGTGATCTCTAACTGGAGGTGATGGATGAGCAGGGGCGGGAAGCGGCGGCCCGGCGGCGTGCCGGGGGTTGGGTCCAGGGGGGAGCGTGGGCAGCGACCCGGCGGGGCTGGGAGGATGCTGGTTTTTGGCGTTGTGGTCGCGATCCTGGTACTGATCGTCGTAGGGCTGTTCAACAACTCGCAGCCGAAGGATGCACTTGCGGGGAGCGTGCCAGTGCGGAGCGCCGACCGCATCGACGTGGTCTACTTCCATCGCACGGAGCGGTGCGATAGCTGCATCTGGGCCGGGCAGATGTCCAGGAAGACGGTGGAGAGCTACTTTGCCGCCGAGCTGGCCAGCGGCAGAGTGACCTTCCGGGAGGTGGACGTCCAGAAGCCCGAGAACTCTGCGTTGGCCGCCAAGTATGGGGCGTCGGGCTCCTCCCTCTTCCTCGACTACGTGAGCCAGGGGAAGGATAACATCGTGGAGGCCCAGCAGACCTACCCTTACGTGGGGAACGAGGCCAGGTTCACCGGTGCGCTACGCATCATGATCGCTGCGGGGTTGGGGAAGAGCTGATGGGGATCGTGGAGGGGATACAGGAGCTGTTGGCTGGCAGCGGCCTGCCAGCGTTGAGCGCCTTTCTGCTGGGGCTGCTGGTGTCGTTGAGCCCCTGCCCCCTGGCCACCAACGTGGCCGCCCTGGCCTACCTGGGTAAGCGGGCGGATCGGCCCGAGCAGTCGCTGCTCTCGGGGATCATGTATGCCGCGGGCCGGGCGCTCTCCTACTCCCTGGTGGCTGCCCTTCTGGTGACGGTGGGGCTGGAGGCGAGCCGCGTGTCCTCGCTGCTGCAGGACGCCGGCCAGTATCTCCTGGGGCCGGTGCTCATCCTCTCGGGCCTCGTGGTGCTGGGGGCCATCTCGCTGCCTATCCCGGGAGGAGTGGGGGATCGGCTGGCGGAGAGGCTGGCCGGAGGAGGGTCGACCGGGGCGCTGGGGCTGGGGGCGCTGTTTGCCCTGGCCTTCTGCCCGTACAGCGCGGCCATCTTCTTCGGAGTGTTGATCCCCATGGCCCTGCGCTCACCGACAGGAGTGGCCCTGGCACCCGTCTTCGCGCTGGGGACGGCGCTGCCGGTTCTGGTGGGCGTGGCCCTGCTGGCGGCCGGCGTGTCCCAGTTGGCGCGGTGGGCCAACTCCACGCGGAGCTTCGAGCCATTCCTGCGTAGGACCGCTGGGGTGATCCTGATGGGGGCGGGCTTCTACTCCACCTGGTTGGGATTGGGGCCGTTGGTTCTGGGGTAGTCTCCGCGGGGCACAGCCTGATGGTACGGCGCAACGGAGTGGCGGACGGTTGCCAATCTGCGGCGAGGTGATGGTTTGGGCGAGGAGCTGCTGCGAGGGATCGAGATCACGCACATCCTGGACTGCATCGCCGACCCGACGAAGATTCGGGTGGTGGCCGAGCTCACCGACGACGTGAGCCCGGCCATGCCCTATCTGAACGCGCTGCTGAAGAACGCGGGCTATTCCCACGAGGCGAAGATCCTTCACTTCAACGTCGCGCACCGGATGATCACCCTCTACCCAAGGGTGCTCACCATGGCGAAGGCGGACGACGAGGCCGACGCCCACCGGGTGATGGCTTGGCTGCGAGACCTGATCAACGATGCCTACCGGCGAAGGCAGGAGATAGAGCCTTCCTACGAGATGCGGCCCGCCGTGAGGCCGCTGGACGTCTACTGCCTGCTGCCCAGGGAGAACTGCAAGCGATGCGGCGAGGCCACCTGCATGGCCTTCGCCTTTCGGCTGCTGCAGGGCCGGGGCACCATCGACGAGTGCCGCACGCTGGGCGAGGAACGGTTCAGTCGATACCGCCAGGCGCTGACTGCGCTGCTAGGAGTGTGATGTGGGCGATCTGCAGATCAAGCCGGAAAGCCTGGCGACATTCAAAAAGCTGGTGTGTCTCCTTTCGTGCCAGCCGCGAGACATGGGCAGCCAGCTCCCACAGGCCCTGGATTGCCTTCGAACGTCGTTGAATGCGATGGCCGTGGGCATCCACTGGCCGGAGGCCAACGGCCGCAAGACACTTCGGCTTCAGTCCCCTGCTCGATATCGGATGGGACAGGATCTTCGCCGGGCGCTCGTCGATGCCACGGGTTCGTCCGAGCCGGCCTGGGGAGAGCGTCCCTCCTCGTGGTTGGCAGTGCCGATGAAGGTCGGTGGCAGCGCCAAGGGAAGGCTGTGGGCGGTGTGTGCAGGGGAGCGGCAGTTCAGCCAAGAGGAGAGGGAGTTCATGGCGATGGCTGGCAATCAGCTGGCCCTCGCCATGGAGAACTCCCGACTCTACGAGGAGGTGCAGCAGCTGGCGGTCCGCCGTGGGCAGCTCCTTCGCAGGGTGATAGCGGCGCAGGACGAGCGATGCCGCAGGATCTCCCGGGAGCTGCATGACGAGATAAGCCAATCACTGGCCGCCATGGCCCTGGATCTGGAGACAGTGCAGGTGGCGGGGGATCGCGACCGCGGGGTGGCTATGGAAAGGCTGGGAGACCTTCGGCAGAGGCTGCAGTCGGTGCTGGGCGAGGTCAACCGGATCATTCTGGATCTCCGGCCCACCCTCCTGGAAGACATGGGGCTGCTGTCAGCACTCAGATGGTACGCGACCCAGAGGCTCGAGCCTCTGGGGGTGTCAGTGCATGTTCACACGGAGGGTACCTGCACCAGATTGCTTCCTCATGTGGAGACCACACTCTACCGGATTGCCCAGGAGGCGGTCACCAACGTGGCCAAGCATGCAGGTGCGCGCAATCTGTGGTTGTGGGCAAAACCCATGAAGAGGCACTTTGCCCTGTCCATTCGGGACGACGGCTGTGGCTTCGATCAGGCTTCCGTGATGGCGGATCCCTGTGGTCGTACGGGGATCGGCCTTTTTGGCATGAAGGAAAGGGCCGCCCTAGTGGGAGGCACGGTGCGGGTGTGGTCTGTCCCGGGGAGTGGCACCAGGGTTGTCGTCCGGGTTCCATACGAAGGTGGCGATGGGCATGCCGATGATTCGAGTCTTGCTGGCTGACGACCACGCGGTCCTGCGAGACAGCTTGCGGGCCTTCTTGTCGTTACACCCCGACATCGAGGTGGTTGGAGAGGCGGCCGATGGGGCGGAGGCCGTGGCTCAGGTTCGATCCCTCCGCCCGGACCTGCTTCTGCTGGACCTGGCCATGCCGGGCATCGGAGGCTTGGAGGTGCTGAGAGCGGTGCGCGGAGAGACTCCTGAGTGCCAGGTCCTGGTGCTGACGCAGCATGAGGCGCCAGACTACATTCTGGCAGCCCTGCAGTCGGGAGCTCGAGGTTACTTGCTGAAGCGAGCGGGCGGAGCCGAGGGGGGCAGCAGCACCCTCACCCAGGCCGCCAGGGAGCTTCTGCGCCGCTACCGCGAGCTCACCCGAGGGCTGGACGCCCTGGTGGACGGGCGATTCAGGGAAGCCTTCGGCTGATCTTTTCTTTTGCCCGGCGTTATGATCTTTTCTGCCGGACGAACTGCATAGTCTCTCCGAGCCCCGCGACCTAAGGGCGCAGTCCTATGGACGACGGGGCCGTTCGCCGAAACGGCGGGCCTTCCAACTTCCAAGGGAGGTCTCGGGTGGGGAAGGAAACGACCCCGCCTCCGCGTGCTGGGAAAGGAGAGGGGGACGCACCCTAAGCCTCGTCTTAGACGCCCCCTCGTGCCGGGCGGCACCGGGGGTGGGGCCTTTCTTTCGACTCGAGCACCGGAACACGGAACAGGGAGGGCTGACACCGTGACTGCTCTGGATGTCCCGCCTCTGGAAGGAGGCGAGAAGAGACCGAAGAACGACCACGAAGCGGGAAGAAAAGCCGGAGCCAACCGCTTCGACCGAATGGAGTGGGCAGGTGCCTTCGGCGACCTCGGTACCCTCATTCCCTTCGTCGTGGGCTACATCGCGGTACTACATGTGGATCCGGTTGGGCTGTTGCTCGCCTTCGGCGTCACCAAGGTCGCCTCGGGGCTGTTCTATCGCACCCCCATGCCCATTCAGCCGATGAAGGCGATCGGCGGCGCCGCCATCGGGCAGGCTGGCGTCCTCACCCCCGCCATGGTGTACGGCTCGGGGCTGGTTACGGCGGCCATCTGGCTGCTACTCGGCCTCACCGGCACCGTGGATCGGGTGGCGAAGCTCGCCTCCAAGCCGGTAGTCCGCGGCATCGTCCTCGGGCTGGGATTCACCTTCATCCTGGAAGCGATCCGCATGATGGGTAACAACCCTGCCGTGGCCATAGCGGGCCTCGTTCTGACCTACCTGCTGCTGGCCAACCCGAAGCTGCCGGCCATGTTCGTCCTCCTTCTCCTCGGCATCGGGGTGGCGCTGTTTCAGCAGCCGGACCTGCTCGGAAGGCTGGCTCAAGCGGGCATCAGCCCGCGGCTACCCTCCTTCCCACTCGGAAGCCTGACCTGGCAGGACGTGCTCTGGGGCGGCCTTCTGCTGGCCATCCCACAGTTCCCCCTTTCCCTCGGCAACGCCTGCATCGCCGTGGTCGCCGAGAACAACGACATCTTCCCCGACCGGCCGGTGACCGAGCGCCAGGTCGCCACCTCCATGGGTATCATGAACCTCTTCGCCCCCATCATCGGGGGAATCCCCATGTGCCACGGGGCTGGCGGCATGGCCGGGCACGTGCGCTTCGGGGCCAGGACCGGCGGAGCCCTCGTGATACTGGGGACCATCATCATAGTGATCGGCCTCTTCCTCGGCAACTCTGTGGAGCTGATCTTTCAGATGTTCCCCACCGCGGTCCTGGGGGTGATCCTCTTCTTCGCCGGGGTGGAGTTGGCCCTTTCCGCCCGAGACATCGGCTCCAAGAAGGACGACTTCTACGTGATGCTAGTAACCGCCGGAGTCGCCACCTGGAACATGGGGGCGGCATTCGCGGCGGGGGTGCTGCTACACCAGGCCCTCAAGAGAGGCGTCGTCAAGCTGTGACGGCCGGTCGATTCGGCAGCAGTGGTGACTGTCGGGGGCCGATGCGGGCGAGGTGGCCGGCGCTCGAGAGGGGATTCCAACGTTGCGGGAGGAGAGGACTCCCAGCGGGGCCGGCGATGGTGGACGGCGCCGGACCAGCTATCCGAGAGATGCCTGATGGTCCGGCCCGTCACATCACCTTTGTGGGTTGCGGAGGTTCTGACATCCTATCCTCCTAGCAACCCTGCCATGATGAGGAGCCGGTAGAAGGCCAGTGCCACCATCAGGATCAGGTAGACCCGCAAGGCCATCAGGGAGTATTTGACGCTCTTGGTCATCTTCATCGGCCCCAGGCCCTCGACGTCGGCCTTCTCCTCGGGCTCGTCGAAGAGCGGATGGACTACGCGGAAGACCAGCTCCTCGCTCTTGTTGGTCGTTGCCATTACCGCCATTTTCGTGTCTCCTTTCTCTGATCTCACTGGTACAGCGCCAAAATGAATTTGCCACGTGGGGCGGGGCCTTGTGCCCCGCCGCCGGGTCCACCCCGTGCGCCGGGCGGCGGGGGATAAACCCCCGCCCTACATGTCGACACCAATCTGGTCGAGTACTAGGGCAACATGCCTCCCGGCAGTAGAACCTGCACGGCCAGAACCGCCGAGAGAACGAACAGGACGGCAATCACCGTCCAGTTGATCCAGTTGTTCCACGTCTTGTTCGCCCATCTCTCTCCCAGCAACTCCCTGTCGTTCAAGAGGAGCTGCAGGAAGATGATCGCCGACGGGAGCATAAGTCCGGCGAGCACCTGCACACCCAGGATGATGAGCTGCAGGGGGGCGTTTGGGATCATCACAATCCCAGCGGCCGCCATGATCGCCAGGATGTACACCCCGTAGAAGCCCTTGGCCTCACGGAAGGGCTTCTGAAGGCTGTGGCTCCAGCCCATCACCTCGGCGTAGGCCCATGAACTTGCCAGGCTGATAGCTGTGGTCCCCAGCACCGCCGCGTTGACCATCAGCAGCAGGATGGCGTATTTGGCCCAGTCGCCGACAATCGGCCCCAGCAGCCCTGCCATCTGGGCCGGATCCGCGTACTCCAGGCCGTGCTCACGCAGGACATTTCCCGCGATCATCATGCAGGCCGCCACCGTGACGGTGACGGCGGCACCGATGAAGGTGTCCAGCCTGGCCCACTTGAGATCTGAGAAGCGGAGCCGCTTCTCGGCCACGCAGCTTTGCTGAAAGAAGAGCTGCCAGGGGGCGATGGTCGTCCCCACGATGGCGATCACCAGGAACACCAAGTCGGTGGTGATGCCGCCCTCAGGAACGTGCGGGATCGCCGAGTTGATCAGGATCTGCCCAAAGGCCGGGCGGGCCACAATGGCGATGGCAACCCAGGCCAGGTCCAGCCCGCACAGGAACACCGTCACCCGCTCCCACCGGAGGTAGCTTCCAGTGAGCACCATGGCGATCAGCCCCGCGGCGAAGAGCGGCACGGAGATGACGACCGGAAAGCCCAGCTTCTCCATGGCGAGGGCGATGGCGGCGAACTCCGTCACCAGGGTCATGAAGTTCACCAGTTCCAGGTCAAACAGGGAGAAGCGGCCCCACCACTTGCCGAACCGCTGGTAGATCATCGCGGCGTGGCCCCTACCCGTGGCGATGCCGAGGCGCACCACCATCTCCTGAACGAAGTAGGTGATGGGTAGCAGCAGCAACAGCAGCCACAGCAGGTTAAGCCCGTACTGGGCACCAGCTTGCGTGTATGTGGACACGGCCCCCGCGTCGTTGTCGGCCACCATCACGATGAGGCCGGGACCGAAGACCATGAGGAAGGTGAGGATCTTGGCGGCAAGCGGGGAGCGCACCGTTCGCTCCATGCCTGCCGGCACAACCCTCTCGGGGTAAGTCAGCACCCTTTCCTGCATTTCCCACCTCCAGACTGCCTGTCTTCCCACCCGCTCTTACGGCTCATCCGGAGCGGCGCTCCGGCGAGCGGGCATAAAGAAACCACCTCGGGTTGGCCGAAGGTGGCAGCCGTGGGGCGAGAGGGGTCATGCAGGGCGCTACACAGCAGCCTCCACCAAACCCAGCGAAACCTCGCGGAAGCGAGTGCGCAGCGTCATGTCATGCTCGTGTCCATACCCATCGGCGCCGATCAGCTCCTTCGGCCAGCCCCTGCCCTTACGGGCACCGGGACTACTACCAGCGTCCACGCACTCACCCCCTTCCCATCCCCCGTGTCCTCCAGTCTGGCCGCCTTATCTCGGCCTCCGCACGGGGACAAAAAGAAACCTCCCCGTCGAACCAGGGAGGTAATTGGCACACCACGTGCCATCTCGCGGCTTGCAGCCTTGAGGAAACCCCCTGGTTGAGCTTCGGCACCGCGCAGCGTAAGGGACACTCCCCAGCCGCTTTGAGCTGAGCCTTAATCCGGCCCCGCCTGGTCTACCCCTTGGCGTCTCTCGACATTTCGGGGCAGCGGCCTGTGTCTCGCGCAGACGCCTCACCTAACGAGGTTTCTGTTTGTACCGGTAGTCTACCAGCTGCGGTCTTCGTTGTCAAGCCTCCGCATTCCGTCTGTTAGTGTCCAGCGATTCTGACACCCCTCAACCGTTCAGCGAAAATGTCACCCATGATAGGGGCAGTAACGTTGAACAGGAAGGAGCAGGAGCGGGTATTGGTGCTGAACCGGGTGATCGCTGGAGTGGAGTTGGCCAGGACGAGGTACGCGGGGTTCAACCACCAGCACCTGACGGGGACGCTGAACGAGGAGGAGAAGATAGCCATTAAGCGAGCCTCGGTCCGCCGTATCCTGCTGGCAGCGGGGATGGCCGATCCGCGAAAGCGACGGGCGCCGAAACACCACACTTTCGCTGGACAGTTAGACTGACATTTTCCCTGGACAGCAACACCCGAAGATTGCCGCGAAGAAGACAGGGCCGAAGCCTGCCGCGAATCGTCACAGCCTCTTCATCACTTCTTCACCGGCCGTGCGCTATCTTGTTGTCGCGGGGCCGGGGAGCCCCAGCCCGAAAGGAAAGGAGGTGATAAGAGATGAAGAGAAGCTTTAAGGTCATGGCGGCGGCTCTCGGCGCCGCGCTTCTCCTGGGGATCGTAGCGGTAGGCGCCGCCTTCGCGGCCGACCCACCGACGACAGCCCCGGCCAACCCGACCGACTACTACAACCTGTTCACGAGCAAGCTGGCCGGCATCCTGGGCATCGACCAGAAGAAGCTCACCGATGCTACCACCCAGGCGAGGAACGACACCATCGACCAGATGGCCAAGGACGGGCGGATCACTTCGGACCAGGCGAAGTTCATGAAGGACCGAGCCGCGTGGGCCCAGGCCAACGGTGGTCCGTGGGGATTCGGAGGCCCGATGCACGGTGGTCCGTGGGGAGGCCGCTTCGGCGGAACCTCGGGCACCACCCCATGGGGCACCCCGTGGGGCGTTCCCCCGTGGGCTGCCACCCCAACACCTAGCCGGTGATACCGGCATGGTAGGGTAGGAGCAGACACGGCAGGGGAGGTGGCGGTAGCCACTTCCCCTGCAACCCCTGTGGCTCTTTATGACAGTGGGGTCAGATGGGAAGGCGAGCGATGGGCGGGGAAAAGGGGGAAATTGTAGTCATATCCAGCGGAGCAGCTCTGGCGCACACCTTGAGGCTTCAATGGGAGCCACGTGGTCTCGCGGTGCGGGGTCTGCCAGAATCTGCCCTTGTTCCGGACCCGGCTGAACTGGAGCACGCTGCCCTGGTGGTAGTGGATCTCGATTCGGCCAGGGGTGGAGGGCTGGCGCTCTGCAACCGGCTGGCGGAGGAGCCTGCGACACCATTCATCGTCCTGCTCCCCGGTCCGGATCCAGAACTGACGACGGCGGTCCTGGACCGGGGAGCCGTGGATTGCCTGGCAAGGCCCTTCAATCCACAGGAGTTGTCTCTGCGCATCCGTGCGATCCTAAGGCGAACCGGCACGATACCGCCAGCAGCCAACGGTGCGGGGCAGCGGACCGGAGAGGAAAGGGAGGAATTGATGGCAAAGAAGCCCAAACTGGCACGCCCCTCGCGGGCACGATGCGACCGAGAGGCAGACTCCAGCTATCCGAGGAGAGGTCCTCGCTGGACCACCTTTGCCTTTGTGGTGCTGGGGATCCTGATCGCGGTTTCGGTGTTGGTGGCGAGCCTCGGACTGGGTACCGGCATCACCACCGGCCAGCAGGCTAGCAACGGGGCAGACCTCGAGCAGGTCGTCGCCCCACTCTTGGAGCGGCTTCAGCAGAACCCTGCCGACGAGGCTGCCATGGTAGCCTTGGGGAATGCCTACTACGACTCCGACCGGTGGGAGGAGGCGGTTCCCTGGTACGAGAAGGCGCTGCAGGCCACCCCGGAGAACACCGACGTGCGGACCGACCTGGGGACCGCCTACTTCTACTCGGGCGATCTGGCAAAGGCAAAGGAGCAGTGGTCCAAAGTACTGGAGCAGGATCCCGATAAGGTGCAGGCCCACTACAACATGGGCCTGCTCTACCTGCACCAGAGCCCGGCGGACACCGAGTCGGCGGCCAGGGAGTGGGAGACGGTGATCAAGCTGGCTCCAGGCACCGAGGAGGCCGAGTCGGCTCAGGAGCGGCTCACGAGCCTCGCCAAGCGATAGAGAGAGGATGCAGCCTGTCGACGGGGTTCGATCCGACCCCGATCAGGCGAGAGTGGGAACAGGGAAATAGGAACGAATGCGTGGAGCGGTGAGATCCGTTGCGCGGAACCTGCTTATGGTCTTTCTGACTGCCCTGCTCGCGGCCGGCCTGGTTGCAGGCTATGGGGAGCTCAGACGGCAGGCCCCTCAGCCCGTCCCGGCCGCCATCGCTTCGACCGCCGGCGCCAACGCCGCCCTGGTCAAAGGCGGGGTGGTCAGCGACGTGTATGAGGGGGTGATCAGCGCCAAGGGCAAAACCTATCCCGCCGACAGCGGCCGGTCGATCCGGGACATGCTCCAGATTGCCGCCGCCATCAACCCTAGCAACTCCGGCGGTCCCCTGCTGAACCCCCAGGGCGAGGTGGTCGGCATCGACGCCGCTGGCGCCCTCGAAACAATGTAGCAATGGAAGGTGACAGATGAAGCGTGTTGTACGTCTCCTGGCGGTCATCGCCGCAGCCACCTCGGCTCTGGGCGGGACCGCCGTGGCCCAGGAGCAACCCGATCTCGCCCAGGCCTCCGTGGCCCCGGCTGCTCAGACTCCCAACGTGGTGGGGGCTCCACGGCTGAGCAGTTCACAACCTAACGCGATCCGGGGTCAGGGACTTGAGGCCAACCGCGTCTGGGTGATGGGAGAGGTACGCAACGATGGCAGCAGTCCTGCCTACAACCTCACGGTGACCGCTCGCCTATTGACGGACTCGGGCACTGTGGCCGGCACGGCCAACCAGGCTTTCGCCTTCCTGGGCCCTGGGGACAGCGTCGGCTACCGCGTCGAGGTGAGGAATGCGGCAGCATACGAGCGGGCCGATCTGTCCATCGCTGCCTCGAGCTCCGGATTCGCCAGCTTCGCCGTGCTGCCCATAGACTGGGTGAAGAACGAGCAGGTCAAGGACAGCCAGTCCCACCTGAGGTACGAGTTTTCCGGAACCCTGGGAAACAGCGACGGCCGGCCGGTCTCGCTGAATGCCGTCTACGTCTGGTTTTTGGATGACCAGGACAGGGTGGTCTGGGTGGAGCGAACCTACATCCCGAACACGCTTGCCCACGGGGACTCGACCACCTTCTCGGTCCGGACTCCTCGAGATTCGGAGAACCCTGGGGTATCCGGTATCACCCAGGTGCGGTACTACGCCGCCGGCCAGTTGCCCTGAACGCAAGGCCGACCATGTACTGTGTTGGGGTGATCCTGGGTTTATAGCACTGTCTTTACAGTTACTGTCTTCAACGAGCATGAGAACCTCACGGCCCTCCACCAAGAGATCTCCTCGGTCCTGCCTGGGGAGAGGTAGGAGTTGATAATCGCCGACGACGGCAGCGGCGGTCGGTCGTACGAGATCTCCAATGAAGCTTGGACCCGGGGATGGCGGGGGTCGCCCTCCTGGTCTTCTCCTTATCCTTCCTTGGCCTGGCGGGGGGCACTGGTGGTCAGGGCTGTCGGCTACGACCCTTCCCTGGGCGCGGCCCTGGGCGTGTGGCTGCTGTCGATGCCGGCTAGATACCTATCAGGGAGCATGTGGCACGTGGCCACGCGGGACCACATGGCCGATGGGCATAGGGTGCCAGCCGAGGGGGTGCTGGCTTCGAGCGCCGTATAGCAGGCCGTGACCGTCCTCTCGGCGGCGTGCCTGGCCTCGCCTGGCTCCACGCCTGGATGGGCGGCTGATGGACAGGCTGGGCCGTGGCCTTCTTCCTGACATGCCTGCTCGGTCTTCAACCCCTGGTGCTCCGATTCCTCCTCCGCATGGGATCCAGGCCCCTCGGCAAACCCGTTCCCCCGTTTACCCTGGGCTACCGGCGCGTGGCCTTGCTCTTGTTGTGGTACGGGCTGGTGAACGCGGCCAATGGGGTGGCTTTTTTGTCCTGGTCGGCGCCGCGGCGAGTCCTCCCCCGCGGGGATCATGGGTTCCCTTGGCCAGCGCCTACCGCGGCGCCACGCGGTCGGTTACCTCAGCTTCCTCACCTCCAGCAGGATAGGGGTGAGGAAGGCGGCACCGGCCTCCATGCTGGCGCTCCACATGCCGATGTCGCTGGAGCTCACCCTCAGTCTGCTCGCGCGGCTCTTGCCGACGGCGGAGAGGCTGTCGCCGTCTTCTTAGTGGGGCTGCCTCTCACCCGACAGCCCCGACCGATGCCACGAGATCGCGACCTGGAGCCAGCAGCGGGGTGGTTGCGCTGGCGACCCTGTACGCTGGGCTTTTCACCTTCCTCGCCTTCCGCCGGTACGATAGCTTCGGCACCTGGGCCTTCGACATGGGCAACATGGACCAGGCGGTATGGAACACGCTGGCGGTCAGCTACCTGCTCTTCCCCTCTCTTGAAGCCGTCAACACTGCGGAGTTCCACGCTGTGGCCGTTTCGGCGCCACTGCTACTATGGGCCTACTACTTCGCTCGCACCGACCACTGGGTGGCCCACGTTGTTGCCTCCCTGTTGGCCATGGGGACGAAGGAGGTCGTCGTCAACCTTCTCTCCCAAACCTGGATTCCACTTTAGAGGACTGTCTCTAAGCCCAGATATCTGGAGGCCCTGCTGCTGCCCGACGGTCACGTGGCGCTCCTGTCCCCGGAGAGATTGGTGCTGGGGTTGCCCTCTCTTATGATCAGCCTACCGAGCGACAACAGTACGATGCAGCGTCTGGACCTGTACCACTACTCGGCACCGCTAATCCCGGCCATCATGCTGACGACTGTTGCAGGTACTCGCAGGGCGACAACTCTGCTCACCCGCCTCGGCATCATCTACGGCCGGGCTGTCGCCCTCGTGGTGGCCCTTCTGTTGACTAGTCCTTTGACACGTTGGTTCCGATATGTTGGGGCAGGCTCTCCTCCTGACCCAGGAGCGTGATGGAGGGGGACATGTCCCCTCCCTACGTCTCAGAATCACCGTGCCAGAGAACTAGTACAGCCTATTACCAACGGCAGAGGGATTACTCCTGTGGCTAGCCATTTCTCGCTGCCGCCCAGCACATAGCACGATAGGGTGGGCTACGAGGTGTTGAAGCTGACCCCGAAGGACGCAAGCCTCTCCGATCACCCGTACCTGAACTCCCATCTGAGCCAGTGGGAGAAGCTGTACGTCTTTCCAAAAAGAGAAGGGGGCGAGGTTGTCGATCCGTGCGAGCATCGGCCCCTCGCGGTTTCCAACCCGTTGGGTGGAGACCATCCATCCCTCGACAGCGCCGCGACTCCATCGCCAATGGAGTGGCCATCGAGATGCGCCACCACGATCAGGACGAGGGCAAGGGCTGTCGACCTCCATATCGAGAAGACCGACTCAGTCGTCCCACCACAATCCATGGGTTGCCCGCTCAAGGAAAGCATCAAGTCTTCCACGAATCCTCACACCCCCTTCATCAGCCTTTCATCGGCCACCGGCTATCTTGGCGGTGCAGGCCTCGATGACGTCCCAGCATCGAAAGGAAGGGGAGCAAGAAGGGATGAAGAGAGTCTCCAGGCTCATGGCGGCCCTCGGCGCTGTGCTTCTCCTGACCGTGGCCTTTCCGCTTCACCCTGTCAAGGCCGCGGAGGTGCAGGCCGGTCCGGGAGCCGTCGACCAAACGCTCCAGGCCGAGTTAGAGAGCTACATGGCGGATCTGGGCGGGACCTATGGGGTCGCAGCCCTCGGCATAGACGATGGCCACCTCGTCTCCATCAACGGCGACGAAGTCTTCCCCGCCGCCAGCATGTACAAGCTGCTGGTGATGTACCGGGTCTACCAGGAGATCGAGAGGGGCGAGTTGGCGCTGGGGGACCGGATAACCATCCGGGAGTCAGACATGGCCGAGGCGGCCCACGGCGACTTCTGGCCCGGCGCTTCCCCAACGGTGGCGGAGGCATTAGAGGCCATGGTCACCGTCAGCAGCAACTCCGCTGCTTACGCCCTTACCCGCAACGTGGGCGGATGGGATCAGGTGGTCGCGGCCGCCAAGGAGCTGGGAATGAACAGCACGGGCCTTGACCAGCTCTTCTGGAGCAGCCCCGCCGACATGCTGCGCTTCTTCGGGCTGCTGGCTGATCGCTCACTGGTCAGTCCGGACGCCAGTCAGCAGATGATCGACCTGTTGCTACGTCAGCACGTCAACGACCGCATCCCTGCGCTACTACCCGGCGACATCCAGGTCGCTCACAAGACGGGTGAGCTGTCCCGGGTTCGCAACGATGGCGGGATCGTGTATGGGCCAGAGGGGGCCTACCTGCTAGTTGTGATGAGCTGCGGGATCGACCCACCGGAGGCTGTCGCGGCGGAGTCCGAGATATCTCGGATGGTCTACGACCGCTTAGGCGCGTAGGTCAGACGCCGCACGGGGGATCGAGGTGGCCGGAATGGCAGTGGCCGTGGCAATTCCATCATCGGCAGGCGCCGGGTTGTGGCGCGCCATTAGCAGTTGGCGATACGTTCCCTTGGGCGGCCGTGACCCGAGGCTGGACCTCCTCCGGGGTTACCTGATTTTTGCCATGGTAGCAGATCACATGGGCGGCGAATCGTGGCTGTACACCGTCACTGGCGGCGGCCAGTTCGTCGTCTCGGCCGCCGAGGGATTCGTGTTCCTCTCGGGCTTGGTCATGGGCATGGTGTACCAGAAGGTCATCCGCCGCGATGGTCTGAGAGCTGCCCTACATAAGGCCCTTGGCCGGGGATTGAAGCTGTACGCCTTGCATGCCGTGCTCACCCTCGGCTTCGCCGCCGCGTCGAGCCTCGCCCGCGCTCCGTGGTACACCCCCGTCCTGGACCGGGTGGGCTACGTCGTCGGCGTCCTGACGCTGCGCGACACCTATTACCTGACGGACGTCCTCCACCTGTACGCGGTGCTGGTCCTGGCTGCCCCCATCGCGCTGCTGCTCCTCGCCAGGGGAGGCACCCCGATGGTGCTGCTGGCCTCGGGGCTGCTGTGGGCCACCTACCAGCACTCCCCCGGAGAGCTATCCTTCGTCACGGGAAGCTCGGCCTTCCCGGCAGCTGCCTGGCAGGTCTTCTTCTTCACCGGACTGGCCGTTGGGTACCATCGCCCCCGGGTCTGGGCCTTCCTTGGCAGGATCCCACGAACTCCGGCGATCCTGCTATCAAGCTGTGGCGCGGCGGCGCTGATCGCCCAGCAGCTCTCGGCCGACACCCTGTTCCAGCTAGACGGATGGGCGGGGCAGAGCTACGAGCAGATCTTCTACAAGTGGGATGTCCACCCGGGCCGGCTGATCGCCTCCGCCGTCTTCCTCCCACTGGCCTAGCTGTTGGTGAGCTCCGCCTGGCGCCCCCTTCGGGCCGGGCTCGGCTGGCTTCTTCTACCCCTGGGCCAGAACTCGCTGCTCGCCTACTCGCTTCACCTGTTCGTGGTGCTGGGAGCAGCCACCGTCCTGCCGCTGATCCCAGGCTTCGACGCCGCTGAGCCGATCTTCAACACCTGCGCGCAACTAGCCGGGATCGGGGTCATTTGGGTCGTTGTCGGGGCCGTTCCACTGCTGCGCCGCACTCATTCCTCGCTTACGCTGCCATCCGGCGCGAGCGGTGGAAATCCATGCACCCACTGGGCCGAGGACGTGACCCTGTGTTCTCAAGTCTTCGCCAATGTTACCGGCAACCATCGGGGAGGATAGCTGTCTGGGTGCCCCACCACACCCCTGGGGCTCCCTGCTCGCCGAAAGCCTTCCGCGAATCCTCACACCCTCTTCGTCATTTCTTCACCGGGCACCTGCTACCTTGTTCTCGGTGGGTCTTCATGGACCCACCGGCGAGCCCGTCAGACCGAGGGAGCTTGCCCTGAGGATCCGCGCCGTCCTGGGACGGACCGGCGACCGCGGACAGCCTGTGCCTCCTGGTAGGAGCAGGAAAGACAGCCCGGCGATGGGAAGGAGGGCATTGTGAAGGTTGAGGCGTCGACAGCCGGGGGCATGACGCTCCCCGGGAAGGCAAGAGAAATCAACGGTTGGCTGGCACTGGCAGTACTCGCGCTGGTGGCGCTCGCCGCCTACATCGGCTACACCCGCCTGCATCAGCCGGCGGTCACGGTCGCCAAACCCCAGTTGGCGACCGTGACCAAGGGCACGGTGGCCGCGGCCGTCACCGCCACAGGATCCGTGGTCTCCCCGGCCACCTCCAGGCTCGCCTTCAAGTCAACCGGGAACAGCGCCGGCATCGTGAGCCAGGTGCTGGTGTCGGTCGGCGACCAGGTGAAGCAGGGCCAGCTGCTGGCCAAGCTGGAGGACGGCGACCTGAGGGCCCAGGTAGCCCAGGCCCAGGCCCAGCTCGCCTCCGCCAAGGCCAAGCTCGACGCCCTGAAGGCCGGCTCGCGACCCGAAGATGTGGCCAGCGCCCAGGCCGCCGTGATCTCGGCGAAGGCCAAACTGTCCCAGGTGCAGGCCGGCGCCACCACCGGCGACATCCAGGCCGCTCAGTCTGCCGTCGACCAAGCCAGAGCCAACCTGGCCGGGGCCGAGGCCAAGCTCGCCTCGGTGAAGTCAGGCTACACCCCGGCAGACTGGGCGTCGGCCCAATCGGCGGTGGATTCGGCTCAGGCCAATCTGAAGAGCGCCCAGGCCAAGCTGGACCAACTCAAGGCGGGGCCCACCCAGGCCGACCTGGCCGCCGCCCAGGCCGCCGTCGATCAAGCCAAAGCTGCCCTCACGTCCGCCGAGGACAAGTACGAGATGACCCAGAACGGCGATCTGAAGGGCTCGGGCGGCTCCAGCAACTCGGCGGTTCAACAAGCCTACGATGCCGCCAAGAGCAGCTACGACACCGCGGTGCAGAAGCTCCAGCAGTTGCAGGCCGGCGCCACGGCCGCCGATCTCCAGGCTGCCCAAAGCGCGGTGGATCAGGCGCAGGCCAGCTACAATGCCGCCGTCGCCAAGATCGAATACATGAAGCAGGGCGTTACGCCCGAGGATATCCAGCAGGCGCAGTCCGCGGTGGACGCCGCCCAGGCGGCCCTTGCCGGGGCCCAGGCGAAGCTGGACCAGCTCAAGGCCGGGGCGACCCCCGAGGACCTCCAGATCGCCCAGGCGGCCGTGACCCAGGCGGAGCAGCAGCTCGCCCTCAAGAAGGCCCCCTACACCGACACCGACTTGCAGGCCGCCCAGGCGGCAGTGGACCAGGCACAGGCTGGCGTGACCCTGGCGCTGGCCAATCTCGACAACGCCTCCCTCGTGGCGCCCTTCGATGGGGTCGTGGCCTCGGTGTCGGCGGCTGTGGGGGAGCCGGCCTCCGGCACGATCGTGACCCTGGTGGATCCGAAGCAGGTTCGGGTCGACGTGAGCCTGGCGGAGACAGACGTGGCCCACGTGAAGCTGGGGCAGGATGTCCGGCTCTCCTTCGAGGCTCTCCCCGGGCCCCTGTTCTCCGGCAAGGTGATCGCTATTGCCCCCGCGGCAACGGTGCAGTCGGGAGTCTCCACCTTCCTGGTCTCCATCAGCGTGGGAGACCTGATCCGGCAGCAGCAGCAGGGAGCCTTGGGGCAGGGGACCGGCACCCCTCCGGCGGGCAGGACTCCCCCGTCCGGCATGGCCCCCGGCAGCGGTGCTGGCCCGGTGACCGGCGTGGCCTCCGGCAGCGGCACGCCGCCCGACGTCTCCGCTCTCAAACCTGGAATGACCGCCACGGCCACCATCGTTTATGCCCAGAAGGGTGATGTCCTCACGGTGCCCAACCGGGCCATCAAGATGCAGGGGCAGAACCGGGCTGTGGACGTGCTGGTGGACGGCAAAGTCGAGACCAGAGTGGTGCAGGTGGGGCTGACCGGCGACCAGGTGACGGAGATAACGGGGGGACTATCCGAGGGGGAACAGGTTGTGGTCCAAACCACCAGCACCGCCGCGGCGAACGTCTCGGCTCTGACCGGCAGCAGCCCCAGCGGCCCCGCCAGTGGCGCTGGGCCGGGCAGTGGGCAACCCCACTAGACGGGCCCAGGGTGTAGCGCCTGGCGGGGGTGTGGGGTGTCCCCCAGAGACTCTCAACTCACACCCCTAATGGAGAGTGAGATGACCAACAACATAATCAGCATCAGTGATCTCACCAGGGTGTACGCCATGGGCGAGGTGCGAGTGAACGCCCTGGTGGGGGTGTCCCTGGAGATCAGAAGAGGGGAACTCGTTTCCATCATGGGGCCCTCGGGCTCGGGGAAAACTACCCTGATGAGCATCCTGGGCTGCCTGGATCAGCCAAGCAGCGGCAGCTACCGGCTGGACGGGATCGAGACCAGTCGCCTCTCCGATGACCAGTTGGCGTGGATCCGAAGGCACAAGATCGGCTTCGTCTTCCAGGGCTTCAACCTGCTCCCCCGCAACAGCGCCCTGGAGCAGGTGGAGCTGCCGATGATCTACACCGGGGCAGGCAATCGGCGGCGTCGAGCTATGCAAGCCCTGGAGGCGGTGGGGCTGGCCGACAGGGTTCTTCACATGCCGACGGAGCTTTCGGGTGGGCAGCAGCAGAGAGTTGCTATCGCCAGGGCGCTGGTGAATGACCCGGTGCTGGTCCTCGCCGACGAGCCTACCGGGGCTCTGGACACCAAGACCAGCGAGGAGATCATGGGGCTGTTCAAGCGGCTGAACGAGGAGCGGGGGATCACGGTGGTGCTCGTGACCCACGAGCCCGACGTGGCAGCTCACACCCGACGGATCATCCACCTTAGGGACGGCCGCGTGACCGGCGACGAGTTGACGGAAGTCGGCAGGCTGGCCACGGAAGACGTCGAGCCCGGCAACGGGAAGATGGTGGCCCAAGAGCTGAAGCCGGCACCCGTTGTACCGGGCAGCGCGGGCTTTCGATGGCCACGGTTGACCTTTCGGTTTCCGCTACCGAACGTGGGGGCACGACGATGAAGCTGACCGATAGCTTGCGAATAGCCCTGAGGGGGCTCTCCGCCAACAAGATGCGGACTGGCCTCACCATGCTGGGACTGATCATCGGCGTGGCCGCGGTGATTGCCCTGATGAGCGTCGGAAAGGGGGCGGAGGCCAGCATCGTTTCCCAGATCCAGGGCATGGGCACGAACCTCCTCTTCGTCAGCCCCGGCACCACTCAAACGGGTGGGGTGTCCAGCGGGGCAGGCAGTGTCGTAACCCTGACCTACGAGGACTCCATGGCCCTGGCGAGCCTCCCGACCGTATCGGGGGTGGCTCCCGAAGCCTACGGAATGGGCCAGGTGGTTGCCGGACCCGTGAACACCCGAACCCGCATTACGGGCACGACCCCGGATTACGAGCGGGTGCGCAACTTCCACGTGGCCCAGGGGGAGTTCTTCAACCAGCAGCAGGTGGACTCGCGGGCCATGGTGGCGGTGCTGGGGAGCCAGACAGCCCAGAACCTTTTCGGGGACGTTAGCCCCGTGGGCCAGAATGTCCGCATCGTCAGCGCCATGAACGGCATGGGCTTCACCTTCAGAGTCATCGGCGTCATGGAGCGAAAGGGCTCTCAGGCCTCGGGCAATCAGGACGACGTGGTCTTCATGCCAATAACGACCCTCCAGGAACGGCTCTTTGCCCAACGGACGGCGGGCGGCGGCCGAAGCGTGCAGAGCATCAACGTCCAGGTTGTGTCTCAGAGCGCCATGGGAGACGCCGTCCAGCAGATCGGCGACCTTCTGCGCCAGCGCCACCGGGTGATCCAGGACGACTTCCTGGTCAAGAGCCAGGACGACATGCTGGCCACCGCTACACAGATCACGGGGGTGCTAACCCTGCTGCTAGGGGCCGTGGCGGGCATATCCCTGGTAGTGGGAGGGATCGGCATAATGAACATTATGCTGATATCCGTGACGGAGAGGACCCATGAGATCGGGATCCGCAAGGCCATCGGGGCCCGGCGGCAGGACATCATGACCCAGTTCCTGGTGGAGGCGGTGCTGGTGAGCGTGGTCGGGGGGATCGTCGGCATAGCCGCGGGCATCGGCTTCTCCCAGCTCATCTCAGGCGTCACGGTCGCGGGCCAGGTGCTGAACACGGTGGTGGTACCGGAGTCGGTGCTGCTGGCCTTCGGGGTCTCCGCCGCCATCGGGATCTTCTTCGGCATCTACCCGGCGACCCGTGCCTCCCGGCTGAACCCAATTGAGGCACTGAGGTATGAGTGAATCTTCATGGAATGTTCGAGGTATCTTCACAGGCGGGTGCTATCATACGGGCTGCAAGTGTTAAGAGTCCATCCGACGACCCTACCACGAAGGCACGAAGGACACGAAGGGGCACGAAGAAAGCCCTATATGAATTTTAGTGCATCTTCGTGTTCTTAGTGTCTTAGTGGTTATCCAACCCGCTCGATACCGAGAGGACCTGCCATGGGAAAGAAGGTGCTGGTTGCCGACGACGACGGCAAGATCGTGGAGGTGATGAAGCTCTACCTGGAGAGGGACGGCTATCAGGTGCTCACCGCCGGCGACGGCATGAGAACCCTCCAGGCCGTGCGGGAGCTGCACCCGGATGTGGTGGTGCTGGACCTGATGATGCCGGATCTGGATGGCCTGGACGTCTGCCGGGTTCTTCGGGCCGAGTCCAACGTGCCCATCATCATGCTGACCGCCCGGACGACGGAGAACGACCGGATCCTTGGACTGGACCTGGGGGCCGACGACTACGTGACGAAGCCCGCCAGCCCGCGGGAGGTGGTGGCGCGAGTGCGGGCAGTTCTTCGAAGGGTGGCCGAGAAGGAAGCCGAGCGAGGGCCGCAGCAGCTTCGCTTGGGCTCGCTGCTGGTGGACTTTCGTCGGCACGAGGCGAAGGCAGGGGAGGAGCCGGTGCTGCTGACCCCGACGGAGTTCAAGCTGCTGAGGGTACTGGCGACGGAGCCGGGGCGTGCCTTCAGTCGGGCCGAGCTGGTCGACCAGGTGCTGGGGGCGGGCTACGAGGGGTTCGAGCGCACCATCGACGCCCATGTGAAGAACCTCAGGCGCAAGATCGAGCCCGACCCCTCTCACCCTCGGTACCTGTTGGCCGTCTTCGGCGTAGGTTACAGATCGGCGGAGGCGGCGCCGTGATCCATAGTCTGAGGGCACGGCTGCTCCTAGCCTTCGTACTGGTGCTGGGTGTGGCCCTGGGCGGCATGTCGTTGTTCGCCAGCCGTACCACCAGCACCGAATTTCAGGGCTACATGGCTCGGCGAACCCAGATGGGCTTCCAGCGCTTCCAGATGGTGCTGGGCAGCTACTACGCCGACAAGCAGGGATGGGCCGGTGTCCAGCCGCTGGTGGTGCAGATGGCCGATGTAGTGGGTCAGCGCCTCCTGCTGGCAGACAATGGGGGCACGATTGTCGCGGATTCCGAGGGTAAGCTCGCGGGGCGGCCCGCGGGCCAATGGCAGCCCACCGTCGCCATCACCTATCAGGGCTCCCAGGTGGGGACCGTGTACCTCAATCCCGGTCCTTCCGCCGAGGCCACGGGCGAGACCGCCTTCTTATCCTCGGTCAACCGCTCCCTCCTTCTGTCGGCGGGGATTTCTGCCCTGCTGGCCCTGCTTCTTACCGTAATCCTGTCCCGCCGCATCCTCGGCCCCATAGAGGCCCTTACCCGGGCCGCGCGGGCGATGGAGCGGGGGGACCTGGGCCAGCGGGTGCGGGTGGAATCCGGCGATGAGGTAGGCGAGCTGGCCCGGGCCTTCAACTCGATGGCCGGGAGCCTGGCACGCAACGAGGAGCTGCGCCGGAACATGGTGAGCGACGTGGCCCACGAGCTGCGCAACCCCCTTTTCGGCATTCGGGGCCAGGTGGAGGCCATTCAGGATGGGCTGCTGGAACCGGACGCGAAGACCATGGATTCGATCCACGGGGACGTCCTGCTGCTGAGCCGCCTGGTGGACGATCTGCAGGAGCTAGCCATGGCGGAGGCGGGGCAGCTCAAGCTGGACAGGAGCATTGCCGATCTCTCCGAGGTGATCCACAGGGCGATTCGAGCCGTCGAGCCGGAGGCGGCTGCGAAAGGGCTCACCCTTCAGGAGGATCTGCCGGAGGAACCGCCCGTGGTGGAGATCGATCCAGGCCGGATCGGTCAGGTGCTCCAAAACCTGTTGCGCAACGCCCTGGGCCACACGCCGAGGGGGGGCTGCATCACCATCTCAACTCAGGACTCAGCGCCCAGAACCCAGAACCCAGAAGGCCACGCACCCCCGATCACCCATCCCTTTGTCGAAGTGAGCGTGTCGGACACCGGCACCGGGATCCCCCCCGAGCACCTGCCCCACATCTTCGAGCGATTCTACCGGGTGGATCCCTCCCGCTCCCGTTCGACGGGCGGCAGTGGGATCGGGCTGGCCATCGCCAAGCAGTTGGTGGAGGCCCACGGGGGACGACTTTGGGCCGAGAGTGAGGTAGGGAAGGGGAGCACCTTCCACTCCACCCTCCCCGTGGCCAGCCCCGACCTTGGATGGGGAGATTCCAGACAGGACGGCTCGCATCCCGGCAAGAGGCAAGGGCCAGTCGCCTCAACGGGATCTTGACAAGCCGGAAATGTTGAAGTATATTCGCGATAGCTAATATCGTTCTCCCCGAGGAGGCATTGTGGACGACATCAAGGAGACGGCCCGAGTGTTCAAGGCGCTCTCGGACGAAACCCGGCTACGCCTGGTCACCCTGCTGGCCGAGCAGGGTTCCGACGGGGCGCTGTGCGTCGGGGCTCTTGCCAGGCGGCTGGGAGTGACCCAGTCGGCTGTCTCCCAGCACCTGGCCGTCCTCCGGATGGCCGGGTTGGTGATCGACGAGCGACGAGGCTGTTTCGTCCACTACCGGGTGAACCGCGCCCGCCTCGCGGGTTTCCTGGATCTGGTGAGGGCGAGCCTTGGCGAGGAGCCTACCCGGACCGCTACCGATTAGCGCTGTTTCTGGCTCATCTATTTCAGTATGTGGCCACTTACTGCATCAGATAGAGAACTCAAAGTGGAGGTAGACCCATGTGCGGATCCCATCATCACGGCGAGGAGCGTGGCTGCGGCTGGCACGAGGGGCACGGGCACCACGAGACTGACTGTGGCTGCGGCGCCCACGGGGGCGAAGAGCGGGAAGTGGGGTGCGGGTGCGGCGGGCACCACGGCTTATCATCCCGGGCACCATCACCATGAGCACGGTTACCTCGCAAGCCACCAGGGCGGTTGTTGCTGCCAAAGCTGGGGTGAGAGCTTCGGCTTCCACCGGCACTTCCAGACCCGGCCGGAGCGGATCGCGGGGCTGGAGGCGTACTTGAAGGACCTGGAGGCCGAGGTCCAGGGCGTGAGGGAGCACCTCGAAGGGCTTCGTTCGACCACACCCGAGACACGGCCTTAACGCCGGGCCGATCTGGTTGTGACACGGAGGGCGAGGCACAAGACCTCGCCCGGTCCGTTGGGCACGGCCGGCGGCAGGGATATACTCACGCCCTACCAATCGAAGTGACTTTTGCGGACCAGTAGCAGGAGGCAGGTGATGATTGCTGAGGAGGCCCAGCGCGGGGCCGGACAGGTGACATCCATGGGCACTGCAATAGAAGCGCGGGAATTGGTGCGTGACTTCGGGAAGGTGCGGGCCGTGGATCACGTTAGCTTCACCGTCGAGGCTCGCGAGATCTTCGGCTTTCTGGGCCCAAACGGGGCCGGCAAGACGACCACGATCCGCATGCTGACCACCCTCCTGGAGCCGACCTCGGGCTCCGTTCTCATCGGCGGGTTCGACGCAAGGCACCAGCCCTACCAGGCTCGGCGACAGATAGGCCTCGTGCCGGAGGAATCCAACGTCTACACCGAGCTCTCCGCCTGGGACAACCTGATGTTCTCGGCAAGGCTGTACCGGGTTCCCGGCAGGGAGAGGGACCGGCGAGCGCAGGAGCTTCTCGACCTCTTCGATCTCAAGGAGAAGCGGGACGTGAAGGCCCAGGACTTCTCGAAGGGGATGCGAAGACGGCTCGCCATCGCCATGGCTCTGATCCACCGCCCTGCCATCCTCTTCCTGGACGAGCCCACCAGCGGACTGGACGTGCGCAGCGCCAGGACCATCAAGGAGATCGTTCGCGGGCTGAGTGCCGAGGGCACGACGGTGTTCCTGACGACCCACCAGATCGAGGAGGCGAACCAGCGCTGCGACCGGGTGGCCATCATCAGCCGGGGCAAGATCGCCGCCATCGACACGCCCGAGCGACTGAAGCGGACGGCCGAAAGCGTGCAGGCTGTGGAGATCGCCTTCGACCGCGGCGGCCCGCAGATGGATGGTATCCTTCGGCGCCTGCCGGGCGTTACTGACGTGGCCAGGCTCGGCGATAAGTGGCGCCTCTACACACCGGACCCGCCCGCCCTACTGCCGCTCCTGTTCGAGTTCGCCCAGCAGCGAGGGTTGAAGCTCCTCACGCTGAACACCCTAGGCCCCAGCCTGGAGGATGTGTTCCTGCGGCTCACGGGACAGAAGGTGGGAGAACTGGCCGAGAGCGGTGACGGTGAGCCCTCGGGTCGAGGCCCGAGGGGGAGAGGAGGGATGCACAATGGCTAGCCAGTTGGCAGGGAGTCCAGCCGCGTACCTGGAGGAGGGGCCGCTGCGAAGGCTGCTAGCCGAGGCCGAGCAGGCCTGGGTGATCGCGGTCAAGGACGTCCGCATCTACTATCTGACGCCGCCAATGATCATGTTCGGGCTGATCATGCCCTTCTTCATCTTCTTCTCGTTCTCGGTGGGCCGTGGGCTTGATCCCTCGACCTCCGTGGCGAGGCTGCTAGCCATGACCACCTTCTTCACCGCATCCTCGGCGGGTCCGGTCATCCTCCCCCTGGAGAGGCGCACCCGAACCTACGACCGGTTGCTGGTGGCGCCGGTATCGCCGGTGACGGTGCTGCTGGGCAAGAGCCTCGTCGGCACCTTCTTTGGCATCGTAGTGGCGCTGGTGCCCCTGCTGCTGGGGCTGGCCCTCTTTCGCACGCCCGTGACCAACGCCGTGCTGCTGGCGGTGGGGTTGATTGGGGGGTCGCTCGCCTTCTCGGCCCTGGGCATCCTCTTCGCCTCCGCCCCGACGCAGTCACCCGGCGCAATCATGATGCCCAGCACCCTGCTACGTTGGCCACTGCTCTTCATCAGCGGCATCTTCGTGCCACTACAGGACATGGCTCCCTGGGCACGAGCCGTATCCTTCGTGTCGCCGCTGACCTACACCCAGGACCTATTCAACCATGCTTTGCTGGGCTCGGGCGCCCAGTCCATGGCCCTGGACCTGGTGGCTCTACCGATCTGCCTGGTGGTATTTCTGGTCTTCGCCCTCAAGCTCCACGACCTGGGACGGCGGAGAGGGGACTGACGGAGATGGGGAACATTCCTTTGTACCGCCTGTTCCTGTAATTTCTGAGGCTGGGCCTCACGGCATTTGGCGGGCCGGCCATGATACCCTACATTCGCAAGGTAACAGTCGAGCAGAAGAAGTGGATCGACGGGGGATCGTTCCGCGATGGCCTGGCCTTCTGTCAGACGATACCCGGCGCGACCGCCATGCAGATGTCCGCCTACGTCGGCCTCAAGGCACGCGGACTCGCCGGCGCCGCACTGAGCTTCGTTGGGTTCGGGTTGCCGGCATTCGTTCTGATGACGGTCCTTTCGGCCCTGTACACTCGCACGCACAGTCTGCCAACGGTGGTCTCGGCATTCAACGGACTGCAAGTGGTGATCGTGGCCATCGTCGCCAACGCCACCGTGATGTTTGGCCGCACCTCCTTGAAGGGCTGGAAGGACGGGGCCATCGGCCTTGCCGCGGCCATCGCCTTCATCCTGGGGGTTACCCCGATCGTCACCATACTGCTCGCCGCCCCCGCGGGCGCGCTGATCTACAGGGGAGAGCCTCTCGCCGGCAAAGCGGCTGCAACGGCAAGAAGTCACGTCAGCACGCGATCCCTCTTGTTGCTCCTGGCGGTCGTCGGCCTGGCATTCGCCTTTCTCTTCGTCGCACAGCCCACCTTCTTCGACCTAGCCACCCTCATGGCCAAGATAGACCTGTTTGCCTTTGCGGGTGGGTTCAGCTCGGTTCCCCTGATGTTCCACGAGATCGTCGACGTGCGCCATTGGCTGGACAACTCGACCTTCCTGAACGGAATTGCCCTGGGACAGATCACGCCGGGCCCGATCGTGATAACCGCGACCTTCGTGGGCTATCTGCTGTACGGCTTGCCCGGGGCCGCTGTCGCCACCGTGAGCATATTCCTGCCCTCTTTTCTGGTCATGGTAGTGGCGGCGCCATACTTTGGCAGGCTGATCGGCTTGCCCTACTTCGTCGAGGCCATCCGGGGGATACTGGTCTCCTTCGTGGGGCTTCTGCTGTCCATCACCGTGACCTTCGCCCTGCAGGTGCACTGGGACATTCCTCACCTGCTTCTGACGGCCGCCGCGTTCGTCGCGTTGTGGCTGAAGGTGGAGATCCTCTGGGTAGCTCTCGCGGCCGCTATCGTCTCCGTGCTCGTCCTGTGCGGTGATTGATGCAAGTCCCACCCTGTCGGATGGGATTCTTCCTCCCCCGATCTTTCGACATTTCCCCATTGAGAACCGGGCGTTGAGCGGATTCCACCTCGAAGGCCCTGCCGGTATGGTCTCCCACGTGACATGCGGCTGTGCCACCCGTGCTGCTCGCCGTCACTGCAGGCGGAAGACCCGGGCGAACACTCCCTCCTTCGCTCCCTTCCGCTCACGCCGACGCTACACCGGCAGCCGTTTGCCGGACACGAAGGAGTGCGCTATGGGCAGAGCAATCAGCCGCCGCGACTTCCTGAAAGCGGGCGCAGGTGCCGCGGCCGGAATGGTGTTCCTGCGTTTCGGCGGGCTAGGTTCCTTGGCGAGCCTCCCCGCTACAGCTGCCGAGGCGAGCGATCTGGTCTGGAAACCCACCATCTGCAACATGTGTCCCAACATCTGTGGGATCAAGCTGGGAGTGAAGCGGCTGGGAGGCAAAGAACGGGTGGTAAAGGTCGAGGGCAACCCAGCGCACCCATACAACCAAGGGCGGATATGCGCCAGGGGTCAGGCGGGGATTCGCCGGCAATACAACCCTGATCGCATGAAGACGCCGCTCATACGGATCCAGGGATCCAGACGGGGCGAGTGGGCGTTTCGAAAGGCAACCTGGGACGAAGCGTTCGACTACATTATGAACAAGGTGAAGGAGCACAATATCCAGCCCTATGAGATGGCCATAATGGGCTCGTGGAACATTTGACTGTTCTACAAGGCCCACCGGTTGGTGCTGGCGAAGGTGCTGCAGATCCCCAATGTGGTTTCCTTTCAGGTCCAGAACTGCATGCTGGGACAGCATTTCGGACTGGACAGCGTGGTTGGCTCGTTCAATTCCCACGACGACATCGTTTCAGACTACGCGAATGCCAAGATCATCCTCTCGATGCGGGCCAATGCCTCCCTCACCTCCGCCTCGGGGCGGACTCGACGCCTGACCGACGGCCTTCGAAAGGGAGCGCGGCTGATCGTCTTGGACCCGCGAAGGTCGGAGGCGGCCGCCAAGGCGGACACCTGGCTACCCGTCAAGCCCGGCACCGATCAGGCTGTCCTGCTGGTGGTGCTGAGGGAGATCATCCAGAGGGGCACCTACGACGCCGATTTCTTGAGAAAGCACACCAATGCTCCCTTCCTGGCGACGTCGGCTCCCCAGGGGCCGATGGTTCAGCTGGCGATGAAGATGGATGAGAAGACGGGGAAGCCAGCGGAGTTCTATGTCTACGATGAGGCCCGGAAGGAGGTCGTACCGCTGCCTTGCCCTGCCAACAGCAATCTGAAGGACACAGGGGGCAATGCGGTAGCTCCGGCTCTCGTCGCGCCCGATGGTCTCACTTGGCAGGGCAAGCCCGTGAGGACGGTGTTCCAGTTCCTGATGGATCGGGTGAAGGCGTGCACGGCTGAGTGGGCAGCGGCGATCCCCGACGTGCCGGCGGACCAGATCGCCGCAGTGGCGCGCGATTTCGCGACAATCCGGCCGGCGATGGTGGACTCTGGCTGGTACGATGTTCGTTTCGCCAGCTCCATCCAGACATGGCGCACTGCTGCCCTCATCCAGACCCTTCTCGGTGGGATCGACAAGGAGGCTGGATGGATCTACTCGGCCGAGGCCCGTGAGATCAACACCAACTTCTGGAAGGCGATGCGGTCCGGCGGATCGGTAAGCATGGCCCCGGGGATGTATGGGGCCATCGGCCAGGCCGCACTGTTCGATACGCCGTCCAACTGGACCCACGGGGTGCCTACGGTCTCCAAGGTATGGAGCGACTCGCAGTGGGCAGCTGGCAAGGACGGTGTTGCATTCGACATGGCATCCTACGCGGGCTACCCCGAATCCATGATGGGGAAGCTGACCTATCAGGGGAAGCCTTACCAGCTGAAGTTCGTCTTCCTGACGGCCTGCAATCCCGTGCGCACCTCCTACAGTGACCAGACCTGGAAGGAAGCTCTCTCCAGCCCGACTCTCCCGCTGGTGGTTTCCTATGACGTAGAGCCTCAGGACACCACGCTCTACGCCGATGTCATCCTCCCAGACCTGAGCTATATGGAGAGAAGCGATCCCCTTTATGATGCTGCCCAGGCCCTGGACAGGGCCCTCGTTGCCCGCAACCCCGTCACCCCCACGGTCGACGGACGCCACATGCTGGATATCTTCTTCGAACTGGCCAGCCGTTTTGGCAGGTACGACCAGTACATGAAGGCGATGTCGGATTTCTTCGGATGGGATCTGGCTGCGCTGAAGGGTGTGGTGGACGGCGCTCGTTCCCAAGGAAGGTCCTTGGCACCGGGTCTACGGGAGATGATGATCGCCGGGGCGGCCAGGAGGATGGGCAAGCCCGTGGAGGCTCTCCAGAAGGACTTCAACGAGCAGGGCACTGTTCGGGTCTCTACACTTGAGGAGCAGCTGAAAGAGGCTGGGATCCCCTACATGTTTCCCGCTCCCACCCCATCCGGCCGAGTTGAGCTTTATAGCCTCTTCTTTGCCGGGTTCACGAAGGAACATGGGTATAAGCCCAATTGGGATCCCATTGTGGCCTACATGGATCCTGAGTGGAGACCGGGGATGAAGTCCGGGGACCCCCTGGGCGAGGATGAGTTCTACTTCACTCATGGGCATATCTCCACTATGAGCCCCACATCGTCTGCCGACAACGACCTGCTCATGGCTCTCACTCGAGAGCAAGGACTGATCTACACCGGCGTCTGGATGAACCCGCGCAGGGCGGCAAAGCTGGGCATAGCTAGCGGCGACGCCATCGAGCTGGAGAACAGCGTAACCGGCCAGAGGGCGGAGGGCAGAGCCTACGTGACGGAACTAATAAGGCCCGACACGGTGTTCATCGCCTCTTCATTGGGGCATGAGAACAGGGAGCTCGCCACCGCGGTGGGTGTGGGTACGGCGCTGAACAAGCTGGTGCCTTACAAGATGGAGCCGGTGGCGGGAGTGGCGGAAACAGGGCAGTTCACTGTTAGGGTGAGAAAGCTCACCGGAGGGAGGGTGTAGCCATGGCAAGATATGGAATGGTGATAGATCTCAACACCTGCACCGGCTGTCGTGCTTGCCAGGCTGCCTGCGCCGCCGAGAACCGCACACCGTTCTGGGCGGGCAAGTTTCGCACCCATGTCGAGGATAGGACGACAGGAGCCTTCCCGGTGGTCAACCGCTACTTTCTTCCCCACCTGTGCATGCACTGCGAGAATGCCCCCTGTGTCTCTGTCTGTCCCACCGGGGCCAGCCACAGGACCGAGGAGGGGATCGTGGTTGTCGACGCCGAGAGGTGCATGGGATGCAAGTACTGTATAGTGGCCTGCCCGTACGGTGCCCGCTACGTCTATGAGAGCGAGGACGTCAGGCGGGCCCAGGAAGTGTATGGGGAAGGACCGAAGGGGTCTACAGCGGACAAGTGCAGCTTTTGCAGGCAGCGGGTCCAGGCGGGGATGGAGCCAGCATGCGTGGCCACCTGCCTGGCTGGCGCTCGCATCTTTGGCGATCTCGACGATCCCAGGAGCCAGGTCGCGAAGGTGGTTGCGGAGGGCCAGGCGAAGCAGGTGCGGGCCGACTTGGGCACCAAGCCGAAGGTCTACTACCTGGGCAGCCTGCCCGACAAGGAGGGCTGAGGATGTACACGCAGCAAGACGCCTGGGGCACCCTCATTGCGGCGTACCTCTTCCTGGGCGGTGTCGGCGGGGCCACCGCGGCCATAGGACTGACCGTGGATCAGTATGTGAAGCCAAACCGTCGCATGGGAGTGGCCGCAGGCCTTTCATCGCTGGTGTTGCTGTCGGTAGGCTCGATCCTGTTGCTGGTCGATCTGCTGCAGCCCCTGAACACCATCTATTTCTTCGGGAACCCCCACTCCTGGATCTTCTGGGGGATCGTGTTCATCTTGGGGATGATACTCTTCGATGTCCTTTACCTACTCCCACATCTTGAGGGCTGGCCTCTGGTGGGCCGACTCGCTCGGGATCAGAGGTGTCTCCAAAGATGGCAGAGGATTACCGCCGCCGTGGGAGCAGCATGCGGCTTCGCAGTGACGTTGTACACTGGGTTTCTCCTCTCCGCCGCGCCGGGGATCCCATTCTGGAATAGTCCGCTTCTCCCCGTCCTTTTCACGGTTTCCGCGTTCTCAACGGGCTTGGGCTACCTGATGGTGATGATGGGGCTGAGCGGGAACGTGGGTCGAGTGATGGTCTGGCCGGGACAGATAGACGCGGGGACGATCCTGCTCGAACTGATCGCGCTGCTCGCCTTCCTGGCAGCGTCGGCCTTTGGCGGAAGACCCGAGGCCGCTCACTCCGTGCGCTATCTCCTGGGAAGCCCTGCCTTCGTGGTAGGCTTCCTCCTTGTAGGGTTGATCCTTCCATTGGCGATCGAGGGATACACCATGGCGAAGGGGAGGCGAGGAGAGGGCTCGGCGGGTATGGTCGGCCTGGGCGTGTTGTCGGGGCTCCTGGTGCTCGTGGGAGGATTTCTGCTGCGGCAGTACGTGCTGCTGGCGGGCTTCTATGTGAAGGTGTGGTAGCCTTGATGCACAGGGAGGAGCAGATCGCGATCTGTCGGCTGGCTGCGAGGGCTCTGGCTTACCCCGACGAGGACTTTGCCCGAGGCATCAAGGACTCGGTGGGAGATCTTCCCCTGGATCTGTGGAACTGGCCGGAGCTCGGCCTGGACTCGCTGCTGCGAGGGGTAGCCGTGCTCAGCGGCTTGCCGCTGGAGCAGGTGCAGGCTGAGCACACCAGGCTGTTCATCAATGGCTGGCCGCATGTGGCGTGCCCGCCCTATGAGTCAGCCTACCTGGAGGGCGAGCTGCACGGGCAAGCGGTTTGGGATCTGCCATCGCTCTACGGACAGTGGGGGATCGAGGTGGCTGATGATGATGCCGACCACGCGGGAGCGGAGTTGGAGTTCCAGGCATTCTTGCTCTCACTCGCCACCAGAGAGTCGCTGAAGGCGGCTAGGCAGTTCCACCGCGAGCACCTTTCGCGATGGATTCCGCGCTTTGGTGCGGACGTTGCTCGTGAGGCTAGACTCACCTTTTACCGCTCCTTGGGGAGGATCCTGGTGGCGGCTCTTGCCGACTGGACTCGAGATAAGTGGTAGGAAACTGGCAGTGCACGCGAGACCATTCTGTGGTATACTGCTCTCGCTGGTAAAGTTCCGCAGTTCGCCTAGGCGGCAGGGTTGGTGGTTCGTTAGGACGCCTGTCCCAAACCCGATCGCGCTGACGGATCGTTCCAAGCAATCAATTCTTTAGGAGTCGGCGTGATCAACATGCAAGACAAGACCCTGACCTGCCGAGACTGCGGGCGCGAGTTCACCTTTACGGTGAGCGAGCAGGAGTTCTTCAACCAGAAGGGCTTCACCAACGAGCCGGGGCGATGCCCGGAGTGCCGAGCGGCCCGCAAGGCCGCCAACGGCGGCGGCTATTCGCGAGGAGGGTACTCCGGTGGTGGGTACGAGCGGCGCGAGCGGGAGATGTTCCCGGCCGTATGTGCCCAGTGCGGCAGGGAGACCCAGGTCCCCTTCCAGCCGAGCGGGGACAAGCCTGTCTACTGCTCCGAGTGCTACTCCGCGCGGCGTTCGTCCAGCGGGAGCGGATACGGCAACCGCGGCGGGCGGAGCCGCTGGTAAGCGAAGTCTCGCACTTCGCGCGCATACTGTGGTGCCCGACAGGGGTGGCCGAAAGGCCACCCCTTTTGGTTTGCCGTCGCGAGGACGCTGCCCAGCCGGCCCGGATCCGAGGTAGAATGGAGCCGGTCCAGTTTGGACCGGCGGTGCGGTACGGAGGGATCGATGCGAGCGGAGATCCTGGATCACATCCCCGTGCGGCTTCCTCAAGAGGATCTGCTCCGAAGGCTGCGGGTTCGCCAGGGCTCGCCGCAGGAATCGGAGCTGCTGGCGATGATCCGCGAAGCGGAGTCCATCGGCAGGCCAAGAGCTCTGTGCGGGGTGGCCTACATAGAGGATCGGGGCCCGGATTACGTGGTGGTGGATGGCGTTCGTTTCTCCAGCCGGGTGCTGGCGGCCAACCTGGAGGGGACCCACCGTCTCTTCCCCTATCTGGCCACCTGCGGCCAGGAGCTGGAGGAGTGGGCTCACGGACTCGATGACATGCTCCACCGATACTGGTCCGAGGCCATTCGAGAGGCCGCCATGCGTAACGCCATGGCTGCCGTGGAGGAGCATCTCCATACCACCTATCGTCCCGGAAGGACCTCCCGGATGAACCCGGGATCCATCTCCGACTGGCCCATCGAGGAGCAGGGCCGCCTCTTCCAGCTCCTCGGGGATACCGAGTCCGCCATCGGGGTGCGTCTCACCGAGAGCTTCCTGATGGTGCCCACCAAGACGGTGTCAGGGATCCGTTTCAGCACTGAAAGCGACTTCGAGAGCTGCATGCTCTGTCCCCGTCCCTCCTGCCCGAACCGCCGGGCGCCCCAGGATCCCACCATGCTCGAGGCGCGGTACGGGCAGGGTCGGGCGTAGCCGGCTACCTACATCCCCCGCCAGGAGCCGGAGCCCACCCCGCGGGTGTGCTGGGAGCTGCTTGACCCTGCCCCGCGTTGTTGCATATTATGGGCGTATGCTAATTAAATGCCCGGCCTGGGGCGCGGGGATTGCGAACGCTCGTCGTTGAGCGGGTCGAGCTTCAAGGAGGAGAAGAGCATGGGCAGCAGGATCGTTGTCGTCGGCGGCGTGGCCGCAGGGCCCAAGGCTGCCGCCCGGGCCAGAAGGAGGGATCCAAAGGCGGAGATCACACTGGTGGAGAAGGGCGAGCTTCTATCCTACGCGGGGTGCGGGCTTCCGTTCTACATCGCTGGACTGGTCAGGGAGGCGAGAGAGCTAATGAGCACCCCCGCGGGGGTCGTGAGGGACGCGGCCTTCTTCAGGTCGGTCAAGGCGATCGAGGTGCGTTCTCGCAACATGGCGCAGCAGATCGACCGTCGGCGGAAGGAGCTGGCCGTTGTCGATCTGGAGAGCGGAGAGCAGACCCGGTTACCGTACGACAAGCTGGTACTGGCTACCGGCGGGTCTCCCATCGTGCCCCCGATGCCCGGCGTGGATCTTAGGGGGGTGCACCGGCTCGGCAATCCCACCGACGCGGTGGCCATCCGGGACGCCATAGAGTCCGACGGTGTATCTAGGGTCGCCATCATCGGTGGTGGGCTGATAGGGCTGGAGGTTGCGGACGCCCTGGCGAACCAGGGGCTGGATGTGGTGATCCTGGAGATGCGGGATCAGCTTCTGCCCGGGGTGCTGGACCGGGACATGGCGGCGCTGGTGGAGAAGCACCTGCGAGGAAAGGGGGTAGAGCTGCGGCTGGGGGCGCCCGTGACCGGGTTGGAGGGCGATCCACAGCACCGTTTCCGGGCGGCGTTGACTGAGGACGGGCCGGTAGAGGCTGATCTGGCCATAATGGCCATCGGCGTGAGGCCCAACGTGAAGCTGGCGGCCGATGCCGGGCTTGCCATCGGCCCCACTGGGGCCATCGCCGTGAACGAGCTTCTCCAGACCAGCGACCCCGACATCTACGCGGGCGGTGACTGCGTGGAAAACCGCCACCTGGTGACGGGTCGGCCGGTGTACATCCCCCTGGGTTCCACCGCCAACAAGCACGGTCGAGTTATCGGCGATAACGTGACTGGGGGGAGCGAGCGGTTCCCCGGCGTGGTGGGAACCACCGTCTTCAGGGTGCTGGGTCTCAACGTGGGGCGTACGGGCCTGACGGAGCAGCAGGCGCGGGATGAGGGGTTCAGCGTGGTCACGTCGGTGGTTCCATCGCCGGACTGTGCGCACTACTATCCTGCGGCTAGGATGGTGGTGGTCAAGCTGGTGGCCGACGCCCGAACGGGGAGGCTGCTGGGGGCGCAGTCCCTGGGCCCCGGGGAGGCTGTCAAGAGGATCGACGTGGCAGCAACGGCCATCACCCTGGGTGCAGATCTGGAGCAGCTCGCCGGCCTGGACCTGGGGTACGCCCCTCCCTTCTCCACGGCCATAGACGTGATCGCCCACGCGGCCAACACGGCCCGCAACAAGGTGTCTGGCATGGCGCGGTCCGTATCTCCCCTCGAGGTGAAGCGGAGGATGGAGGCAGGTGAGGACTTCGTGCTCCTGGACGTGCGGAGCCCTGCCGAGTACCAGCAGGAGAGGATAGACGACCCAAGGGTGCGGCTGATACCGCTGGGCAAGCTTCGGGAGAGGCTGGGCGAGCTGCCGAGGGACAGGGATATCGTCGCCTTCTGCAAGCTGAGCCTGCGGGGCTATGAGGCCTGCAGCATCCTGGCGGGGGCCGGTTTCACCAGGGTGAGCTTCATGGACGGTGGTCTTGTGGGGTGGCCGTACGAGCTGGCCGGAGGGAAGGAGTAGGAGGGCTTGACCTGGCGGGGCCGAAACCATTATCCTATACGGGCAGATGCTCATAACTAGAGGGTGGGAGGAGCGTGGCGAGACCGAGGAAGCCCAGGCGGGTGGCCTTTCTGCCGGGGGTTA